>Ga0207870_100244_pt1 | contig 45911 bp, 38 predicted proteins | sample CeladaPassage60B_FD_187477 | JGI IMG/M metagenome (GOLD analysis project Ga0207870, IMG submission 187477) | Cellulose-adapted microbial communities from the Joint BioEnergy Institute, USA - Passage3 60B (SPAdes) (version 2) | ecosystem: Engineered > Bioreactor > Continuous culture > Unclassified... | reverse complement strand
GGCAATGGCGGAGGGGAACCACGCGTTTCCATCCCGAACACGGCCGTTAAGCCCTCCAGCGCCGAAGGTACTTGGACCGAAGGGTCCCGGGAGAATAGGACGCTGCCAAGCGAGAGAAGGCGGGCGGAGTCATTTTCGATGCGACGCCTGCCCCCCTGAGAAGACCTTCAACGATCGCGTTGAGGGTCTTTCGTTTTTTTGGTCCCGCATTTTTGGCGCCGTTTTTCCATAAATCGTTTACATTTGATGAGTTTGTGGCAAATGCGGCCGCGTTCTTGACATGAAAAAAAGCCATTTGATAAGATACCACTAATATCCGAACGATAATGAAAAAACATTAGGAGGATTCGGGCGTGTGGGAGAATAAATTCGGCAAAGAAGGTCTGACATTTGACGATGTGCTGCTCATTCCGCGCAAGTCGGAAGTGTTCGGCAAAGAAATCGACATTTCCACGAAGCTGACCGACCGGATCCGTCTGAATATCCCGTTTTTGAGTGCGGCCATGGATACCGTCACGGAATCGAGGCTGGCGATCGCGATCGCGCGAGAAGGCGGCATCGGCGTCATTCACAAAAACATGTCCATCGCGCAGCAGGCGGAAGAAGTCGATCGCGTCAAACGGTCGGAGAGCGGCGTCATCACCAATCCGTTTTCGCTTACGCCCGACCACAAGGTGTATGATGCGGAAGAATTGATGAGCAAATACCGCATATCCGGCGTGCCGATCGTCGATGAAAACAACAAATTGGTCGGTATATTGACGAACCGCGATCTGCGGTTCGTGCACGACTATTCCACTCCGATCCGGGAAGTGATGACGCGCGACAATCTGGTCACCGCACCGGTCGGCACCACCTTGCAGGAAGCGGAAGTGATCCTGCAGCGGCACAAAATCGAGAAACTGCCGCTCGTGGACGAAAACAACGAACTGAAAGGGCTCATCACGATCAAAGATATCGAGAAAGCCATTCAGTTTCCGAATGCCGCCAAGGACGCGCAGGGACGCCTGCTCGTCGCCGCCGCCGTCGGCGTATCGCGTGACGTTGCCGAAAGAGCGAAGGCGCTCGTGGAAGCCGGAGTCGACATGCTGGTCGTCGATTCGGCGCACGGACATCATATCAACATTCTCAATACCGTGCGCAAACTGCGCGACATGTTCCCGGATCTTCCGATCGCGGCCGGCAACGTGGCGACCGGAGAAGGCACCCGCGACCTGATTGAAGCGGGCGCATCGATCGTCAAAGTCGGCATCGGTCCCGGATCGATCTGCACGACAAGGGTGATCGCCGGCATCGGCGTGCCGCAAGTGACCGCCATTTACGACTGCGCGACGGTGGCCCGCCGATACAATGTCCCGATTATTGCGGACGGCGGCATCAAGTATTCCGGCGATGTGGTCAAGGCGCTCGCGGCGGGCGCCAGCGCCGTGATGATCGGAAGCCTGTTTGCCGGAACCGAAGAGAGCCCGGGGGAATCGGAAATTTATCAAGGGCGACGGTTCAAAGTGTACCGCGGCATGGGCTCCATCGGGGCGATGAAAGAGGGCAGCAAGGACAGGTATTTCCAGGAAAACGAAAGCAAACTGGTGCCGGAAGGCATCGAGGGGCGCGTACCGTACAAAGGACCGCTGGCGGATACCATTTTCCAGCTCGTCGGCGGATTGCGCGCAGGCATGGGATATTGCGGAACACCCAACATCGAATCGCTCATCAACGACACCCAGTTTATTCGCATCACGAACGCGGGGCTGAAAGAAAGCCATCCGCACGACGTGCAAATCACCAAGGAAGCGCCCAACTACTATTTGTAACCCTTTCGGGACGCGGTTGTTGTCGGCAATGGAATCCGAATTGTGCCGACAGACCGTACCAGGGCGGCATGAACGTACCCATACCCCGCCCGCGCGGCCGTCCGTGCCGCCGGGCGGGTTGCCTTTTGTCACAGGACCCGCTGTGATACAATGAATGTGCCGAAAACATGGAGATGGGAGAAGTGAGAAATCGTGCCGGTCGAAAGAGCGAGAAAAGCGGGAATATACGCGTCTTTATTTACGGTATTCCTGTGGCTGATCATGACGGCAGGGGTCGGGACGGCCAAGGCGGAAACGACGGCCGACTCGTTGCATCTGAATGTGAAGGCGGCCGTGTTGATTGAAGCGGAGACGGGACAAATTTTGTACAGCATGAACGCGGACCAACTTCGCCATCCGGCCAGCATGGTCAAGATGATGACGGAATACATCGTTGCCGAAAGCATCGCCGAAGGGAAGCTCCGTTGGGAGGACGAGGTGACGATTACCGAATACGCCCAAGCCATGCCCGGTTCCGGCATACCGCTTGCGGCAGGACACGTGTACACGGTGCGCGACCTGTTTCGGCAAATGTCGATCAATTCGTCCAACGACGCGACCGTCGCGCTGGCTGAAGCCGTTGCCGGTACGGAAGAAAAATTCGTGCACTTGATGAACGAAAAAGCCAGGGAGTTCGGTTTGTCGGAAGGCGCGATGTTTACCAACTCCACCGGTTTGAATAAGGAAGATACGGGGAAGTATTCGCCGAACATCCCGGGAGAATCGATGTTCACGGCGTTGGATGCGGCCAAACTGGCTCAGCGCATTATTTTGGACCATCCCGAAGTTCTGGAATTCACGAGCACGCCGAGGGCAACCGAACGGGAAAACGACCCGAACAGTCACGTCATGGATAACTGGAACTGGATGCTGGAAAACTGGAAGGAATACAACAACAATTTTTCCCGCGATTTTGCCTATGACGGACTGGATGGGTTGAAAACCGGCCATACCGACGAGGCGGGCTGGTGCTTCACGGGTACGGCTGTGCGCAACGGCGTTCGACTCATCAGTGTGGTGATGGGTGCGGAAACCGAGAGAGGGCGGTTTGAGGAAACGAGAAAGCTGCTCGATTACGGCTTCAACAATTTCGAAAAACAGGTGATCGTGCCGGCCAAGTCGACGGTCGATTCGCTGCCGGAAGTGGAGATCAAAAAAGGTAAATCCAAACGGGTCAAAATCGTCACGGAGAAAGGCATTGAACTTATTGTCAAAAAAGGAACCGATCTGAGCCTGTTTACGCTGGAAGCGACGCCGGTCGACGAGGAACAGCGGATCGCTCCGATTGAGAAAAATCAAAAGCTTGGCGTCGCGACGTTGAAATATGCCGGAACGGACCAACAGTTCGGAAACATCGAAGTTTCGCTCGTGGCGGCGGAAGATGTGGAAAAGGCGGGATGGTTCACACTGCTGCTGCGGGGAATCGGCGAGTTTTTCAAAAACTTGTTCGAATCGATAAAAAATTTGTTCTGATCGCGGCGGCGGGAGTTTCGGCCGGTTCGTCCGCTTGGGATAAGCAAATGTTGATGTTGCCGGCCGTGCCGCCGGCTGGCGCAGCATATTGTTGTAAGTGAGCGGACGTTGATGTAAAATGAACAGATAGGAATAGTAAGAGAATAGAGGGATACAAGCGATGGAAACGGGTACGTCGAGAGTCAAAAAAGGGATGGCAGAAATGCAAAAAGGCGGCGTCATCATGGACGTGATGAATGCCGAACAGGCGAAAATCGCCGAAGCGGCCGGCGCATCGGCGGTCATGGCGCTGGAGCGCGTTCCCGCGGATATCCGCGCCGCCGGTGGAGTGGCCCGTATGGCCGATCCGCGTATCATTGAGGAAGTCATGAAAGCCGTGACGATTCCGGTCATGGCCAAGGCGAGAATCGGGCATTTCGTGGAAGCCAAAATACTGGAAGCGCTCGGCGTCGATTATATTGACGAAAGCGAAGTGCTGACGCCGGCGGATGAGGTTTTCCACATCGACAAACACGCGTTTACCGTACCGTTCGTCTGCGGCGCCCGCGACTTGGGCGAGGCGCTTCGCCGCATCGGGGAAGGCGCGTCCATGATCCGCACCAAGGGGGAACCCGGAACCGGCAATATCGTCGAGGCGGTGCGGCACATGCGGTTGATGATGTCGCAAATCCGCAAGGTGCAGAGCATGTCCAAGGACGAACTGATGGCGGAAGCGAAAAATTTGCAGGCGCCGTACGAATTGCTCTTGCAAGTGCATGAGACAGGCCGTTTGCCCGTCGTCAATTTCGCCGCCGGCGGTGTCGCCACTCCCGCCGATGCCGCGTTGATGATGCATCTCGGGGCGGATGGCGTATTCGTCGGTTCCGGCATTTTCAAATCGGACAATCCGGAGAAATTCGCCAAAGCGATCGTCGAGGCGACGACGCACTACCAGGATTACGGGCACATCGCGGAAATTTCCAAAGGTCTCGGCACGCCGATGAAAGGAATCGAAATTTCCTCGCTTTCGGCTGCGGAGAGAATGCAGGAACGCGGCTGGTAATCCGATTTGCCGCATAATTTGACCACACACCGGGAAAGAAGGATACTTGCATGAGGATTGGAGTGCTTGCGCTGCAGGGGGCTGTGGCCGAACATATGCGCATGCTGGAAAAGGCGGGCGCGGAGGCGGTCGCGGTCAAAAGGACGGAACAACTGGACCGGATCGATGGGATCATCATTCCGGGCGGAGAGAGCACGACCATCGGCAAGCTGATGAACACTTACGGTTTTGTCGATCCGCTGCGGTCGTTTTCCGCGCAGGGCAAGCCGATCTTCGGGACGTGCGCGGGGTTGATTCTCATCGCCAAGACCATCGAGGGAGGCACGCCGGAAGCGCATCTGGCGTTGATGGACATGAAGGTGGCGCGCAACGCGTTCGGCCGCCAGCGCGAAAGCTTCGAAGCCGACCTGGATGTGAAGGGCGTGGGCGGCCAAGTGCGCGCCGTGTTTATCCGGGCGCCGATCATTCTTGAAACGGGGCCGCAGGTGGAAGTGCTGTCGGAGTACGGAGGCCGAATCGTCGCGGCACGTCAACAACACCTGCTGGCGACTTCGTTTCATCCCGAATTGACCGAGGATCACCGGTTGCACGCGTACTTTCTCGACATGGTCAAACAATCCCGGTCGGCATCCGCTTCCGTCGATTAAAAAAAGGCCAGACACCCCTCCGCTCTCGAGACGAGCCGGAAGGGGTGTTTTTTGTTGTCTCGCGGGCGCTGCCGACACGGAATAGGCGATCGGAAAATCGGAATTCAAGACGTCGATCGAGAAGCCACCCGGAGCAGTCGATGGGGTGAGCAATCGGAGTAGCCGAAACGGACGATCGGAAAAAGCCAGTCGGAGCGACCGAATCGAGGCAGTCCGTCGGAACGGCTAACCGGAGCGGTCATCGGTTGAATCTTTGCAAAGAGTATAGTACATTTAGGAACATATGAAGTTTCCGGCCGGAGGGATACCGATGTTGGACATCAAACGATTGCGCACGGATTTGGACAAAGTGAAACAAGCGCTCGTCCATCGGGGGGAGCCGCTTTCCGATATTGAAGGTTTTGCCGAGTTGGACAGCCGCCGCCGCGAGCTGCTTACGGAAAGCGAGAGCCTGAAAAACCGGCGAAACGTCGTGTCGCAAGAAGTCGCGCGAAAGAAGCGGGCAGGGGAAGCCGCCGACGATCTGATCGCGGAAATGCGCGAAGTGGGCGACCGGATCAAGCGGCTGGACGATGAAGTTCGCGAGTTGGAACAGCGTTTGGAAGAACTGCTCCTTTCGATTCCGAATGTGCCGCATGAGAGCGTTCCGGTGGGAGCTTCCGACGCGGACAACGTGGAAGTGCGGCGGTGGGGCGACATCCCCGAATTTTCGTTTGCGCCGGCCGCGCACTGGGAAATTGCGGCCGAGCTGGACATTCTCGACTTCGAACGCGCGGCGAAAGTGGCCGGATCCCGATTCGTGTTTCTCAAGCGGGCGGGAGCGCGTCTGGAGCGGGCGCTCATTCAGTGGATGCTCGACGTCCATGTGGACCGTCACGGGTACGTGGAAATGATGCCGCCCTATATTGTGAACGAGGACAGCCTTCGCGGGACGGGGCAGCTGCCGAAATTCGCCGAAGACGTGTTCCGGCTTGCCGATTCCGATTACTATCTCATCCCGACGGCGGAAGTGCCGGTAACGAACTATCATCGGAACGAAATATTGTCGATCGAGCAGCTGCCGATTCGTTACGCGGCGTACAGCGGATGCTTCCGTTCGGAGGCCGGTTCGGCCGGGAGGGACACGCGCGGGCTCATCCGTCTGCACCAGTTCGACAAAGTGGAACTGGTGAAACTCGTCGTTCCCGAACGTTCCTACGAAGAGTTGGAGTCGCTGACCAGAGATGCGGAGCGCATTTTGCAGGAACTTAAACTTCCGTATCGCGTCGTTTCGCTTTGTACGGGCGATCTTGGATTTTCCTCGGCAAAAACGTACGATCTGGAAGTTTGGTTCCCGCACAGCGGCACTTATCGCGAAATATCGTCCTGTTCCAACTTCGAAGATTTTCAGGCGCGGCGCGCCAACATCCGTTTTCGCCGCGGTCCGGAAGCGAAGCCGGAATTCGTCCACACGCTCAACGGTTCCGGATTGGCGGTCGGTCGTACAGTGGCCGCCATTCTGGAAAACTACCAGCAGGAAGACGGCTCCGTGATCGTTCCCGAAGTGCTTCGTCCGTATATGGGCGGCATGGACCGGATTCAAAGGCCGTAAATCCGTCGTTTCGCACGACCTTGCCCTTGCATGAGGCAGGACACGAACGGCTGGGGTAGCAGTAATTCCGAGCCGCCGTCAGGCGGCTTGAACGAATGTTCAGAAATTGCTTTTTGTTCGGATACATCCTGGATGGTCAACGGCGGGTTTGCGTGGCGGCGCAGGACTCGCCTGTTTTGTTGCAGCACCCTTGGGTTCAGGTTTGTTCATCGCCATGAGCGCACGTGACGGCAGGCGACTGATTGGACCGCACATGCGATCAGAGAAGCCCAATGCGCCCATCAGAAAGACCAGGACGGCGGCAACGATATGAATAAGGGCTGTCTCCTTTCAATACCGCGAAGGACAGCCTTTGGATCATGCCCCCGTTTCATCCGTCCCACCAATTTGAACTTTTATCACCAGCCCCCGGTGCCGGCCGGTTCCGGTTTCTTCACTTCCGTTGTGAACCATGGGAGTCGCCTGCCTTCAGCGATTCGTGTTAAGGGTTGAAAACGCGAGACCAAATGTGCTACAATGCTTGGTGCGGTTGATCCGGAGAGGTGGTCGAGTGGTTTAAGGCTCTGGTCTTGAAAACCAGCGAAGGGGCAACCCTTCCGTGGGTTCGAATCCCACCCTCTCCGCCAGTATTTCCATCCGTTCGCAGACGACTTCGGAAACCGGCTACATATCGGGCGATCCATTTGAACGATCCGAATACGTGTGCCGGAACAAGAACATCCATTGGGAAAATGGGCGATGTTAAAGGGAAAACCACGATCGAAGGCGTCTGTGCCAATAATTGAAAATATGCCAAAAAGCCGACCACCGAAAATGGCCGGCTTTTTTGATGCTTTGCACGGTATTGGCGAATCCGCGGGTGCGGCGGGTTTTACGATTCCATCGGACCGTTACCGCGCACAATGGAAGGTTGTTCCTGCAGCGGTGAGCCCGTATCGGTGAACTGCCGCTTCAATTTTTGGAATTCCTCATCGCTGATTTTCACATACGGCGCCTCCCAATAGCCGTTGAACGGAATGGAGACGAGCGAACTGCTGTCGAATGTTTTGTAATATTTCTGGATGTAGGACATCATTTCGCTGCGGGTCATGTCGGTTTTGATGCTGCTTGACACGATGTCGGTGATATTGATCAGGCGGCCGACGCTCTTCCAGGACACCAGCTTGTCGGTGAGCGCCATAATGATTTGCTGCTGTCGATCCGCGCGCTCGAAATCGTTGGAGTCATACTGCGGTCCGCGGTTGTCGTGGCGGAAACGGGCGTAATTCAGCGCCTGCTGCCCGTCCATTTCCTGCAAGCCCGGTTCAAAGCGGATATGCGTGCCGTCGGTGGGATCGTCATAGTACATCGAGCGTTTCACTTCGATTTCGATGCCGCCGACCGCGTCGACGAGCGAAATGATCGATTCGAAATCGACCAGCACGATATGCCGGATGTCGATGCCCATCCACGTCTCGATTTCGTCGCGCAAATGGGCTAGCCCTCCGCCGATATGTTCCTCGGGAAATTTCAGGCCGCCGATGCTCGTCTTTTTTCCGGACAACAAAGCGGGATTTTCCTGCGTCTTGCGCAGCGTTTCCAAATACCCTTCATAAAAAAGAAAGTTGATCTTGCGCACGCCGTTGGTGTCGCTTTCCATCCGCAAATCGCGCGGCAGCGACACCATTTTGATCGTTTCGTGCTGCGGCAGCACATGCATCAGGATCAACGTATCGGTGTTCATCGTGCGCGAGCTCGGACGGGTGTCCATCCCGACAATCAAAATATAGAAATCCTCGGGTGCGGATTCGGTGGTGTCGGATGCGGGAGTCGTCGACACGTTTTGCCGGTTTTCGTTCTTTTCGGAGCCGGGCTGCTCCGGCCGGTCGGTCGAAATATGCATGTCGCCCAATTTATCGCTCATACTCCATGCAAGCGCGGCAATGCCGATGGCCAGCAAAGCCGTGACAGCCAACGCAATCCGTTTGATTTTTTTGGCCACGGCGGGCACCTCCGAAGGTCCAACTTGCGATGCGTTCCATGGATTAGACGCTGCAGGTGCGCCAAAAGTTGTATTTTCCGATTTTTTCTTACAACATGCAGCGGCCTGCATGCGCCTCGAGGATGCCGACCAGTTCGTCGGGGGACTCGAACATGCCCATGTGTCCCGCCTCTGGCAGAGTATACGGCTGAATGTTCGGGGTTTCGACCGCATGCGTTTTCCATACCGGCACAATCTGATCGCGCGCGCCGGCAATGAGCGCCACCGGCACTTCCGCACGCTTCAGCACGTGCAGCCGATCGGGACGCTCGCGCATGCCTTCCAGGACGCCGATTGCGCCTTGTGCGGGCGTGCCGTATCCGATGGTTCGCACGTTTTCGACAATGTCCGGGATCGTTTCCGTTCGGCCCGGCGCAAACAGTTTCGGTACGAGTTCGTCCACGAACGGTTTGACGCCTTCGGCGCGAATCGTAGCGATGGCCTTGGCGCGGTTGAGTTTCGCCTGTTCGTCGTCGGGATAGGCGGTCGAATGCACGAGCCCCCAGCCGGCCAGCCGGGCGGGGCAAGTTTCCGCCGCGGCCAGCGTCACGTATCCGCCCAGCGAGTGGCCGAACAGGACCGCCCGGTCGATATTCAGATCGTCCAGCAGACGAATGACGTCGGCCGCCATGCTCTCCATCGTGTACTTGCCTTCCGGCGCCGGAGAAAGCCCGTGCCCTCTCAAATCGGGAACGACGACGCGGAATCGTTTCGACAGCGGCTCAACGACGGGTTTCCAATACGCCCGGCTCCCGCACAATCCGTGCAGCAGCACCACCGCGGGTCCGCTGCCGAACTCGTCGTAGGACAGCCGGACCGTTGCGCCGGCACTTTCGGACAGCGTCACAATCAACACCTCTTTTTTTCCCTAAGTATAGCCAGTTTTCATAAACCTCCGCAACAATGACCATACTATCGGAAGCGAAAATCCATACGACGGAGGGGAACGCGGGGGTGAACTGGACATCGTTGTGGTTCTGGATCGTCGTCACCGCACTCGTTGCGGCTGTCGGGCTCATTTACTCGTACAATCTCGGTGTCCGAAGACAAGAGCAGGAACGCGATGAAGAGGTCGGCAAAGCCAGAGTAAAACACAAAGTGCTGATGAATCCGATTTTTTGGGCCTACATTCTGTTTCATGTCGCGCTCATCGTCGGTCTGTATTTGGTGTACGCCGTACCTCAATGAAGTTCGGAACCGTTTGGATGGCGGTGTCGACGGCTGCCGCGAATCGGGTAAGCCAAGCGTCGCGAAAACGGTTGGGTGTCCGGTGTGAATCCGATCCGCCGCAATGATCCATCGTCGTTTTCGAAGGTGGCCATCCGCAAAGGAGGAATGACCGATGAACGAGAAAAAAACGTATTACGTATCCGTACAAGCCGGCACCGTGCTCGAAGACAAAGAGGCGGCCGCTTTTGAATTCGAGATTCGGGCTACGGAAAAAGAGCTGAACAAGCTGCGTCTCGCATTTGAAGAAGTGGACGACGCCGCAACCGACACGTTTTTCCGCAGCGGGGTTCCCGGCGTGCCTTACCATTACGACAAGGAGAACGACGTCTACGACGATGCGTTGGTGCGGGTGTACCGGATGATTTATGACCTGGGCACCCCCGAAACGAAGAAGCACATCGAAAACATGGGCGTTCTTCAGCCGCCGCTGGCGCTGCAGGAATAAAGCGGGAAATTTGTCCGGACGACGTCCGGGATTCGGCTGCCATGGGGCGAAAAAGCTTCATCTGTCGTCAGGAACGCGAGGCGCCGGACAACGTCCATGCGGCTCGCTTCCACCATACGGCAAACTGCGCCGGGAGCCGCGCGCATCTGATCAGACGGAGATGCTTTTTGTCAAACCGTATCGTCGGAAGCGCACGGCAGGGCACAGAAACGGGAAAGCCGCCGGATTGGGACCTCCCGCATAGGAAAGGGGAACGAATTTGCTGTATGGGGGATGTTTTGGGACAAATCGGCGGGAATAAGGAGAATACATGGAATGAAAGGGCTTTTTCCGCCTACACCGGCCGGGAACGGCCCTTTTTTTTCGCTGCGTCCGTTGGTGCGATGAAACTTTTTTCTTTACAATTCGTTAATAGTCATAAAATATAACCGTAAGTAAAAATTTGGAACGCCATCCATCATCGGGAAGCATCGAAAACATCACAACCAGTTCCATCCTATCATCGTCAAAATAAAGAGAGAAAGAAAAAGAAGGGTTTGGGGGTTTCATAATGAAAAACGGAAAGGCTTGGGCCGACGTCTGCCGCAGGCATGCGACGGCGGTTCTGGCCATTGCGTTGTTGTGGCTGAAAACGTACCTTGTGCAGCGGTTCGTATTTGATCTGCCGGTGGAAGGTTGGTATCAGGAATGGATTTTGCTCCTGACGCCGGTCAGTTCCAGCCTGTTCATGTTCGGGGTGGGGCTGGCGATGGCGGGAAAGCGGCAGCGTCTGGTGATTTGGCTGATCAGCTTTCTTACGTCGTTCGTGTTGTTCGCCAACATGGTCTATTACCGGTTTTTCAACGATTTTATCACGCTCCCGGTGCTGATGCAGTCGAGAAACATGGGCGATCTCGGGTCGAGCATATTGGATTTGCTGCGGCCGTATGATCCGCTCGTGTTTGCCGACGCCGTTTTGCTCGGATGGCTGCTGTTTCGCAAAAAAGTGCCGGTGGCCGCGATCGGACGCGCCCAGCTGGCGAGCTTGTGCATCGCCGCCATCGCCGTGTTTTTCGTCAACTGGTCCATGGCGGAAACCGTCCGTCCCGAACTTTTGACGCGCACGTTTGACCGCCAAATCATGGTGAAGAGTATCGGGACGTTCAATTACCATCTGTACGATCTTATTCTCAATTCGCGCATGACGACCAAAAAAGCGTTCGCCAGCAGCGAGGATTTGATGAACGCGGCGGCGTATCTCGAAAGCCGGCCCAAGGACGAACCGGACCCGGAACTGTTCGGAATCGCCAAAAATCGCAACGTTTTTCTCATTTCCATGGAGTCGCTGCAAAGTTTTGTCATCAATGAACGCTTGTACGGGCAGGAAATCACGCCGTTTTTGAATGAACTGATCAAAGACAGTTTCTATTTTGACCAATTCTATCATCAAACGGGACAGGGCAAGACGTCGGACGCCGAGTTTTTGACGGAAAATTCGCTCTATCCGCTGCCGAGCGGCGCCGTGTTTTTTTCCCACGCCAACAACGTCTACCGCGCGGTACCGACCATCTTGAAGGAACAAGGGTATTATACGTCGGTGTTTCATGCCAACGACAAGACGTTCTGGAACCGCGACCTGGTTTATCAAAATTACGGCGTGGACCGGTTTTTCCATGTGGGAGACTACACGGTGACCGAGGACAATTCGATAGGGTGGGGACTGAAAGACATCGATTTCTTCATCCAATCCGTGGATATGATGCGTTCGCTGCCGCAGCCGTTTTATGCGAAGCTGATCACGCTGACCAACCATCATCCGTTCACGCTGGATGAAGAAGATCGCTTCATTCCGCAATACGACTCGAATTCCGGCACGCTGAACCGGTATTTTCCCACGGTGCGGTACATGGACGAAGCGCTTCGCGTATTTTTCGAGAAGGTGAAGGAAGCGGGGCTGTATGACAACTCCATCTTTGTTCTGTATGGCGACCACTACGGCATTTCGTCCAACCACGACAAGGCGATGGCGAAGTTTCTCGGCAAGGAGGAAATTACGCCGTTTGACCGCGTCCAGCTGCAGCGGGTGCCGTTGATCATCCATATCCCGGGCGTGGAAGGGCGCACGATGTCCGTCGTGTCCGGGCAAATCGACGTGAAACCGACGCTGCTCCATTTGCTCGGCATCGAATCGACGCACGGACTCCAATTCGGCCACGATCTGTTCGCGCAGAACAAGGAAGATTTCGTCGTGCTGCGGGACGGCAGTTTCGTGACGAAAGATTACGTGTATACCGGCGATACATGCTACAGCAAAGTGACGGGGCAGCCCGTCGAAGATGCCGCCGTGTGCGAACCGTTCCGGGAAAAGGCGGCGAAGGATCTGCAATATTCGGACGAAATCATTTACGGCGATTTGCTTCGCTTCATGATCAATCGCGGCGGCGAAGGGCAGACAAAAAAATAATGTCATGGTAAAATAACGACAACCCGGCCGAAATGGCCGGGTTTTGACCGTGAACAGACGTTTTAGATGAGCAGTTGGGAGATGACGTAGAGGACGGCGCCGGAGACGACAAACGAGAGGATGGTGCCGTAAAACGCATCCAGGCCTCCGCCGTGATCGCGCTTGAACGAGTACAATGTGAATCCGACCGATGTCCCGAAGCCGAGCAGCGCGATGAGCAGAAACAGGCCGGACAGCCGATAAGACCCGATCAGCGCCAGCAAGGCCGACAGCAGGCAGAGCGCGGCGGGCACGTTCAAACTGGCTCCGAGCCGCGCGACCACATCGCCGATCGTTTGCGGGGACCTCATGAGCCGGCAGGCGAACACCATCGCCCATGCCAACACCGCGAAGGCGATCAGCAGCAAAAACAGCGATCGCAGGAAAATTTGAAAATAGTTCATGCGGAAACCGGTATCGAGCAGAAATGGCGAAGTCAGCCAGCTGAACAGCGTACCCACATAACCGTAGACCAGCAGCGACATCAGAACGCAAATCAGCACAATGGTGACCGTACCGTATGCGGCATCTTGCGCTCGGGTGTGCAGGGCGTGCGCTGCCGGGGAAATTAGGCTGCGCCGCACAAATTCGCCGTACCCTTTGAGGTGGCGCACGATTTTGGGCATCATACTCATCGGATTTCGCTCCCTTCTTACACCTACTTGTTTCGACACGGACGGGAAAAAACCTTTTTTCGGATCCGACACGGGCCGTTCCGCGGCATTCCGGATGCCGGTGGGAGCCCCGTGGGAAGGAGTCTGTTTAACCTCATTTTTATTTATCCGGAGGGAAGATCATGACGAAGCCGGCGCAACCCGTCAAGCGGAAACCGCCCCTGCGCTTGTACGACCGATCGGCGCAGTGCGTCGCCGACGATGTGCTGCTGCCTTTCGCCTTTGAAGAATGCATCATGCGGGAAGTGGCGGAAAGCGGTGTTCCGGCGGTGCACCTGTGGCGGCACGGACGGGCCGTCGTGCTCGGCTTGCGCGACCGCAAGCTGCCGCAGGCGGTGGAGGCGATTCGCTGGCTGGAAGGCGAAGGTTTCCGGGTCGGCGTGCGGCATTCCGGCGGCGCTGCCGTTCCGCTGGATTCGGGTGTGCTCAATGTGACGCTGATGATGCCGAAACCTCCCGGACAGCTGGATTTTCACGACGATTTTGTCCAAATGTCGGATTGGATCGCCGACGTCCTGAGGCCCGGCGGGCTGCGGGTGGAAGTTGGCGAAATCCGGGGATCCTATTGCCCGGGAAATTTCGATTTGTCGATCGACGGAAAAAAATTTTGCGGTATTGCCCAGCGCCGGCAAGTACGCGCCATCGCCGTGCAGGCGTTCGTGAATGTGGAGGGGAGCGGAGAAGCGCGCGGCGAACGGATCCGCGAATATTATCGCCGGGCGTTGGCGGGCGCCGCAAACGGCGGTTACGCTCCGGACGTCCGCCCGGACCGTGTGACCAGTTTGGCCGAATGCGCGGCGTCATCCGCCGCGGGGGCGCATTCGGAGCCGGTGCGAACGGTGGCGCAGTTCGTCTCCCGTTGGAAACAGGTGCTTCGGCAACGGTTTGAAGTCATCGAGACGGAATGCCGCCCGGATTTGGAACATCCGGATGTGCGGGAGAAGGCGCGGCAAATTCGCGCCCGGTACGACCGAAGCTAGGCAATCAGCGTCGGCACGGCGCGGGCATGTCGGCGACGGTCAAGTCGGCGTTGAAGCGCGTCCAAGCGTTTGGCCGGTCAATTTGGCCGGAGCACGAAGCGCAGCGCTTCCGGCAGTTCGTTTTGCCAAAATCCCCACGTATGCCCGCCCGGTTTTTCCAGGTAGCGAACCCGCGCTCCTTGCTGTTCCAGCACCTGTTTCGCCTCACGGTTCGCCTGCAAAAAGTTTCGCGTTCCCCTGTCGGTCCGGACTTCCTGCTCGTCGGTGCCGACCAGCATATACATGCGCAGCCAGCCGAGATGTCCCGCGCCGCGAATCGACTGCAGCGTCGTTTCAAAAAACGCACCCGACAAGGAGATCACCTGCCGGAAACGCTGCGGCCGCGAGAGCGCCAAATGCAGCGAAACGGTTCCCCCCAGCGAATCTCCCGCCAAAATGCGCCGCTCGCCTTCTTTTCCCACACTGTAGTTCCGTTCCACATAAGGCACCAGTTCTTCATGGAAAAACGACACGTATGACAGGTGCCGGCTGCCTTCCGGCGCGTATTCCTCCGTTCGTTCGCGCAGGTTGGCATCGACGCCGACAATGACCGGCGCCGGCATCCGCTCATCGAGGATCAGTTTCATGGTGTGTGTGGCGATGCGTCCGAAATTGAAAAATTGTTCGCCGTCCTGGCAGTAGATCACCGGATAAGAGGTTCCTTCTTCGTATCCCGGCGGCAGAAAAATGCGGATTTGCCGCTGTTCCCCCAAATGCTCCGAATCGATCGTGTTTTTGACGACGGTTCTTTGGTAATAGCGCCGATCGTTCAATGTTTTCGCCCCCTTTTTCGATTCCATGATCGATGGATGCCCGCTCGCCGAAGGTTCGAGGATTTCCTTGGCCCGTGAGTAAGAACGTACCGCTTGACACAAAATGTATACGACAACCGCCGCGAAAATGGCGGTCATGTCCCTTTTGACGGACAACCGCAGGGAATTTGGGCTTGTCCTTGTGGAATGGATGGTGGAAAAGTTCCTTTCTGTATTATATAATAAACACAATCTGTTATATATATTTTTCTGATCAATTTCCTAATAAATTCGCGGTTTAATTAGATCATGCACAATGGTACAACATGCAGAAATATATATAACAGAATTTGAACAGAGGTGAGGCGTTCATGAAAGCAACCTTGATTCCGCCGCATATCGTTCACTCGGAGCCGGTGCAGCCGCTGCGCGTGCTGAGGCCGGACGGCCGCGACGTCGAAGCGGGTAAGATGCCGCCGCTGTCGGACGAACAGCTGCGTGAGCTGATGCGGCGGATGGTGTTTACCCGCGTCTGGGATCAGCGGGCGGTCAACCTGCAGCGGCAGGGACGGCTCGGTTTCTACGCGCCGGTATCGGGACAGGAAGCGTCGATGATCGGCAGCGAATTCGCGCTGCGGAAGGAGGATTTCATCTGCCCCGGCTACCGTGACATGCCGCAGCTGTATTGGCACGGGTATCCGATGCATCAGTTGTTTTTGTATTCCCGCGGCCATCAGCTCGGCGGACGCGTGCCGGAAGACGTGGCCGCGCTCATGCCGCAAATTATCATCGGGGCGCAAATCGTGCAGGCGGCCGGCGTTGCAATGGGGTTGAAGAAAAAAGGGACGCAGAACGTCGCCATCGCGTACACCGGGGACGGCGGCTCCTCTCAGGGCGATTTCTACGAAGGGATGAATTTCGCCGGGGTGTACCGGCTGCCGGTCATTTTCTTTGTCCAGAACAATCAATACGCGATTTCGACGCCGGTTTCCAAGCAGACCGCGGCGCAGTCGGTGGCGCACAAGGCGGTTGCCGCGGGCATCGCCGGCGTGCAGGTGGACGGCATGGATGTTCTTGCCGTATACCAGGCGGTGTCGGAGGCGGCCGAACGCGCGCGCAAGGGAGAAGGGCCGACGTTGATCGAGGCGATCACCTACCGATTCGGGCCGCACTCCATGTCCGGAGACGATCCGACCAAATACCGGACCAAAAACGAAGAAGGCGAGTGGGAACAAAAAGATCCGCTGGTGCGGTTCCGCACCTTTTTGAAGGCGCGCAATCTGTGGACCGATGAAGAAGAAACCGCCGTTATCGAGCAGGCGAAACAAACGGTGGCCGAAGAAATCCGCAAAGCGGAAGAGGCGGAAAAGATGACGATTGCCGGGCTGATCGACAGCATGTATGAGGAGACGCCGCCGATTCTGGAAGCACAGAAGCGGATGTACGAACGTTGAAAAAGTTGAGGGATTTGGAGTTCGGGCGGAATATGTTCGCGCCGGCGCGGTTTACGGATAAACGTAAGCGGAAGCGCCATGTGAATGACACATTTTTTCGTTTGATTTATCGTCAGGGGGATCGAGCATGGCTCAAATGACAATGATCCAGGCCATTACGGATGCCTTGAGGGTGGAGCTGGCCCGCGACGAGCGGGTGCTCGTGTTTGGCGAAGACGTCGGTCACGTCGGCGGCGTGTTTCGCGCCACCGAAGGTTTGCAGCAGCAGTTCGGCGAAGAGCGCGTGTTCGACACGCCGCTGGCGGAGTCCGCCATCGGCGGGCTCGCGGTAGGATTGGCGGTGCAGGGATTTCGTCCGGTGGCGGAAATCCAGTTTGTCGGCTTTATTTTCGAGGCGATGGATCAAATTTGCGTTCAGGCGGCGAGACTGCGCTATCGTTCCGGCGGTCGGTATCAGGGATCGATCGTGTTCCGGACGCCGTTCGGCGCCGGCGTGCGCGCGCCGGAATTGCACGCGGACCCGCTGGAAGGACTGCTTGTGCAGACGCCGGGTTTGAAGGTCGTTGTGCCGTCCAATCCGTATGATGCCAAAGGCCTTTTGATTTCCGCCATTCGCGACAACGATCCGGTATTTTTCATGGAACATTTGAAACTGTACCGGTCGTTTCGCCAGGAGGTGCCGGAAGGCGAGTATACCGTGCCGATCGGCAAGGCGAACGTCGTGCGGGAAGGCGCGGACGTGACCGTCATCACCTACGGCGCCATGGTGCAGACGTCGCTGGCCGCCGCGGAGGAACTGCAAAAGACGCGCGGCGCATCGGCGGAAGTCATCGATCTGCGCACCTTGAATCCGCTTGATGTGGAGACGATCATCGCGTCGGTGAAAAAGACCGGCCGCGCCATTGTCGTGCAGGAAGCGCAGCGCTCAGCCGGCATTGCCGGGGAAGTGATCGCCTTGATCAACGAACATGCGATCCTGCACCTGGAAGCGCCGGTGCTGCGCGTGGCCGCGCCCGACACGGTGATCGCGTTTCCGCTGATCGAGAAAGAGTGGGCGCCGGATCCGGCGCGGGTGCTTGCGGCGATGTACGAAGTGCTGGATTTTTGAGGAGGGCGTACTGTGGCAAAAGTCGAATACAGGATGCCGGAGCTGGGCGAAGGGCTGCACGAAGGCGAAATCGTCAAATGGCACGTTCAGCCCGGGGATACGGTACAGGAAGACGACGTGCTGATGGAAGTGCAGAACGACAAGGCTGTGGTGGAGGTGCCTTCTCCGGTCAGCGGCCGCGTGGTGGAACTGCTTGTGAAGGAAGGCACGGTGGCGGTTGTCGGCGATGTGCTCGCCGTGTTTGAAACGGACGGCGGGGGCGAAGAAAAGGGCGGTCAGCAGCAGGAGCCGGCGGAACCGGCGGCGGACAAGGGCGCGCCGCCTGTGTCGCCGCAGCACGCGCCGGCCGGCGGGGCAGCGGCACCGGACAGAGCGGCGCCGGCGGCGGAGGGGCGGCCGGCTTCGGCAGCAGCTGCCGCCGATGCCCGGGAAGGCGCCCGCCTTGTGCTCGCGACGCCGGGCGTGCGGAAGCTGGCGCGCGAACTCGGCGTGCCGATCGCCCGGGTGAAGGGGACGGGGCGCAATGGCCGCATTACGCGCGAAGACGTGCTGGCGTATGCGGAAGGCGGGCCGAAGCCGGAAACCGAAGCGCGGACGCATGCCGGAGAAACGGCGCCGTCTCCCGCGGCAAGCGGGAAAGATACGCCGCCGCGCACTTTGGAGGCCGCCGCGGATGAAGAACGCGTTCCGCTGAAGGGCATTCGCCGCGCGATCGCGAACGCGATGGTGAAGTCGGTGTATACCGCGCCTCACGTGACGATCATGGACGAAGCCGACGTCAGCAAGCTGGTGGCGCTGCGGCAAAAGGCGAAACCGCTGGCGGAGCAAAAAGGCGTCAAGCTGACGTATCTGCCGTTTGTCGTCAAGGCGCTGGTGGCGGCGGTGCGGGAGTTTCCGGCGCTGAACGCGTCGATCGACGACGAGCGGGGAGAGATCGTGTACAAGAAGCGGTATCATGTCGGCATCGCGACCGACACTGAAGGCGGTTTGCTCGTGCCGGTGGTGAAAGATGCCGACCGCAAGAACATTTGGACGATCGCCCGCGAAATCGCCGATCTGGCCGTCCGGGCGCGCGAAGGCAAGCTCGCTCCCGAAGAAATGCGCGGCAGCACGATCAGCATTTCCAATATCGGCTCGGCGGGCGGCATGTTCTTCACGCCGGTGATCAACTGGCCGGAAGTGGCGATTCTCGGCACGGGCCGCATCACCGAAAAACCCGTCGTCCGCGGCGGAGCGATCGAAATCGGGCAGCTGATGGCGTTGTCGCTCAGCTTCGACCATCGTTTGATTGACGGTGCGACGGCGCAGCAGGCGATGAATTTGATCAAGCGGCTGCTGGAAGATCCCGAAATGCTGGTCATGGAGGTGTAAGCGATGGTCGTCGGGGATTTTGCGACAGAAGTGGACGTGCTGGTGGTCGGCGCCGGCCCGGGCGGGTACGTGGCGGCGATTCGCGCCGCGCAGCTCGGACGCTCCGTCGTCCTTGTGGACAAAGCGGATTTGGGCGGCGTGTGCCTCAATAGGGGGTGCATTCCGTCCAAGGCGCTGATTTCCGCCTCCCGAAGGTACGAGCAAATGCGGCATTCGGCAGAGATGGGGTTGACCGCGACGGACGTTGCGGTCGATTTCGGCAAGACGCAAAGCTGGAAACGGGACGTCGTCGGCAAGCTGACCGGCGGAGTCGGCGCGCTGCTGAAAGGCCATGGCGTGCAGGTGGTCAAAGGGGAAGCGTACTTCGTCGGCGAAGACACGGTCAGCGTCAGCACCGAGGAATCCGGCCAGCGCTACAAGTTCAACCACTGCATCCTCGCCACGGGGTCGAGCCCGGTGGAACTCAAGGCGTTTCCTTTTGGCGGGCGAATTCTTTCCTCCACGGAGGCGCTGGAATTGTCCCATATTCCGCAAAGCCTGATCGTCATCGGCGGAGGTTACATCGGGGTGGAGCTCGGGCAGACGTTTGCCCGGTTCGGCACCAAAGTGACGATCCTGGAAGGGGCGGACGGCATTTTGCCCGGGTTCGCGCCGGAACTGACCCGCCCCGTGGCCAAAAAGCTGCAGCAATACGGCGCGGAAATCGTCACCGGAGCGAAAGCGACGGCGGCGAAGGAGACCGGTGACGGAGTCGCCGTCACGTTCGAAGCGGCCGGGCAGACGCGGGAAGTGTCGGCGGAATACGTGCTGGTCACGGTCGGAAGACGTCCGAACACCCGCGATCTCGGGCTGGAATCCATCGGCGTCGCCATCGATGATCGCGGCTATGTCGAGGTCGATCGGCAGTGCCGCACGAGCGTCGGGCGCATTTTTGCCATCGGCGACATCGTCAAGGGGCCGGCGCTCGCCCATAAAGCTTCGTACGAAGGGAAAGTGGCGGCGGAGGCGATCGCGGGGCTTGCGTCCGAAGTCGATTACAAATGCATTCCCGCCGTGGTGTTCTCCGATCCCGAAATCGCCAGCGCCGGCCTGAGCGAGGCCGAAGCGAAAGCGCAAGGTTATGAGGTAACGGTCGGCAAATTCGGATTTGCCGCCAACGGACGGGCGCTGTCGCTTGCCGCGGCGGAAGGGATTGTCCAGCTCGTTGCGGACAAATCGACGGGCGTGCTGCTCGGCGGGCAGGTGGTCGGTCCGGAAGCCGCGGATATTATCGCGGAAATCGCGCTGGCGATTGAAATGGGGGCGACGCTCGAGGACGTCGCGCTGACGATCCATGCGCACCCGACATTGGCGGAAGTCGTCATGGAGGCGGCGGAGTCGGCGCTCGGCCGGCCGATTCACCAATTGGTCCGGAGATGAGTTAGCGTAAACAAAAAAAGGGGACAGCCCCTAGTCACTGTCCGTGACGTTCTGGGGCGTCCCCGCATCGGGATATTTGCGCATGATCAGCACTTCCACGCGCCGGTTGAGGGCGCGGCCTTCCACGGTGTCGTTGGAGGCGATCGGCTTGTATTCACCGTATCCGATCGTGCTGAATTTCGCCGGATCCAACGCTTGGTTTTGCAGCAAAATTTTCATGAAGTTCAGCGCCCGCTTGGCGCTCAAATCCCAGTTGGACGGAAACTCGCGCGTATTGATCGGCACGTTGTCCGTATGGCCGGCGATAATGATCTCATAACCGGCCGCCGTCTCCAGGATTCGCGACAGTTCCATGGCGATGTCGCGGGCTTCCTGGCGTATTTCCGCGCTGCCGGAATCGAACAGCGCCTTGTCGCTGATGCGGATTTTCAAATATTCGCTGTCCAGGTTCGTCTCCAGTTCGCTGGTCAGCCCGTTGTCCGCGATGAAGACGTCGATTCGGTTTTTCAAGTTTTGAAAGTTTTCGGTTTCCTGGCGGATTCTTTCCAGCATTTCCACGTCTTCTTCCGAAGGCGCGTCTTTTGACGAATTCCGAGCGGGCAGCGGATCGCCGCTTTCATACACCGGAACGATCGTCGACGGATTGAACAGTCCGGATCCGCCCTGAAACGCCGCGTTGAGCGAGCGGCTGAGCTGCTCAAACTTCTTCTGATCGATCTGGCTGGAAGCGAACAGCACGATGAACAACGCCAGAAGGAGCGTCAGCAAATCCGCGTAGGGAATCAACCATGTTTCATCGATATGTCTATCATCATGCGCTTTGTGCTTCTTCACGGAACGCGGCTCCTTCCTTCAGTTCATCCTCCTTGCGCTCCGACGGCGGCAAAAATACCGACAACTTCTGCTCGATGGCGATCGTGGATACGCCGGACTGGATCGACAGCAGCCCTTCGACCATCATCAGCTTGATTTCGATTTCCCTTTTGGACAGCTGCCTGAGCTTATTGGCAATCGGATGCCAGAGCACGTAACCGGTAAAAATCCCGAGCAAGGTCGCCACGAACGCGGATGCGATCGAATGGCCCAACGTTTCGAGATTGTTCAAATTGCCCAGAGCGGCAATCAGGCCGACCACGGCGCCCAGCACCCCGAGCGTCGGCGCGTAGGTGCCCGCCTGCTGGAAGATGAGCGCGCCGCTCTTGTGCCGTTCTTCGGTAGCCGATATGTCCTCCATGAGCACGTCGCGGACAAAATCGTGGTCGCTGCCGTCAATGATCATGCGCATGCCGCCTTTGAGAAACGGGTCGTCGATTTCTTCCACCCGGCTTTCCAGCGCGAGCAACCCCTCGCGGCGCGTGATGGTCGCCCATTCAATAAAAAGCGAAATGATTTGCTTTTTGGGCATCAGTTTTTGGGGTCTGAACACGATTTTCAGCAGTTTCGGAATTTTCTTCAATTCCGAAGAGGGAAAACCGATGCACACCGACGCGGCGGTTCCGACCAAGATGATCAGAAATGCCGCCGGATTATACAAAACGCCCATGTTGGCGCCTTTCAAAAACATGCCCAGGAAAACGCCGACGATGCCCATAAGTAAGCCGATGATTGTTGATCTTTCCATTATGGTCCCTCCGTCCGTCCGTCATACTTTGGAAACACATTCGACACATGGATTCGACAAAGACTGTCAAAAATCCTTCCGATTCTGCCACGTTTTTCATCTTCTATGTAAGCATCTTATGAGCACAACGTCCCGAACTGAACAATCCAATGCGGGATTTCACGCATTTTCGTACGATTTTCCCAAACGGTTTCCGCAATGATTTTCTCTGCCCTGCCGGATGGAAATGTGTTAATATGGAAAAAAGTGTTTTGGAAGATCAAGTGCCGCCGTTTTCCCATGATATCGATACGCCCAACGTCGGAACCGGATCGGGCGCCGAACGCCTGACGAAACGGCACAACGCCCGACATCGGTGCGGCGGCGGGAAATGACGCCGGGGAATGACTAGCCCAAAATTCACGAATTCGGATAGTCGGGTGAATCCGGTGCGGAGAATGCGGATACCGTTTGTCGGGTTGATGGTGTTGACATGGATGGCCGGTGCGCTGGCGGTCCGTACGGCGGACAGCATTGCGGCCCCGGCGGAATTTCGGCTGCTGATCGACGGCCGGCCGGCGGAGCTCGTTCATGCGCCGCGAATGATGGACGGACGTCTTGCCGTGCCGATGAGAGAACTGTTCGAAACGCTGGGAGCCCGTGTTCAATGGATCGGCCGGAAGCGAATCGTGACGGCGGTCAAAGGGGATACGCTCGTCGTCGTGAAGGCCGGCAGCGATGTGGCGGTGAAGAACGGTACGGAACTGTCCATGGAGTTTCCCGCCGTGCTCAACCGCGGAACAACCTGGGTGCCGCTCAGTTTCGTCGGAGAGGCGCTGGGCGTGGAAGTGCTGCTGAATGCCCGCGCGGGCACCGCTCTTTTGCGGACGGAAACCCATGACGCGATTTCAAAGAGCGCGCCGGCCGTCAGGGCGGGCCGCACGCGCGCGGAAATTGCCGCCAGGTGGCTCGCGGCGTCCCCCGTTTTTCGCGGCAGTCCTTATCGCGAAGAACCGTCGGTGACGGCTCCGCATCGGGCCGGGTCGCTGCACCCCGAGTTTGTGCGGGATGCGCTGGATATGGCCAATTATTTTCGGTATTTGACCGGACTGCCGGACGATCTCGCGATCGACAGCCGTTTGAACGATCTTGCGCAGCACGGGGCGGTGCTGCTGGCCGCCGGAGGCGAGTTTTCACACGAACCGGCGAAGCCGCCGGAGATGGATGACGGTTTTTACCGGCGGGGGGTGGAAGCGACGTCCTCGTCCAACCTGGCGTTGTACCGGGTGACGTCGGGCGGCAGCCTTCATCAGCGGATCGGGGACATGCGCGCCGGTGACGAATTGTCGCTGGCCAATTCGGTGCGCCGATTTATGCGGGACGAGGATGGGCACAACGTGGCCGCGGTCGGCCATCGGCGATGGATTTTGTATCCTCCGCTGCAGCGCGTCGGTTTCGGTTATGCCCACACGTTGGATCGGAGGAACGGCATCCATGAACTAACGGCGTACGGCGTCATGCACGTATTCGACACCAGCCGCACGGAGAAATGGAGCGGAAAAGCCGTCCTGTGGCCTTCGGAAGGGTATGTGCCGGTGGAGCTGTTTCACGCGGGCGATCCGTGGTCGGTCTCGTTGAACCCGGAAATGTTCGCGCCGCCGAAGTTGTCGGAAATTTCCGTCACCTTGACCAGGGAGCGCGACCGGCGCGTTTGGACGCTGAATCAGGCGGACGATTCAACGACGGATGGTGGAGAATTTTTCACGGTGAACACGGATGAGTACGGTTGGCCGTACTGCGTCATTTTCCGCCCGTCCGGCGTCGGCGCGTTTCGTCCGGGAGACCGCTATGACGTGCGCATCGAAGGACTTAAGGATCGCGACGGCCGCCCGGTCGAACTGCGGTATCAGGTGGAATTTTTCCGGCTGGACGATTACGTTCCGCCGCAGTGGAAGGCGTCCGTCACCGGTTGACGACGTACCGGCCGGGGGGAAGCGCCGATGTCCGCGCCACGCGTCGACCTGCAGCGGACTCCGACCGGCGCCGGCGCGCTTGCGTTCACGTCCGCTTGAATCGAAAAATGCCCGAGCTCCCGGGCCATGTCCGGGAATTCGGGCATTAATGCCGTGTATGCTTATTATGCTTATTTGGAAGCCTCGTTGGCGGTTTTCTCATCCGCGGCCGCCCATTTCGCGTAAGCTTCGTCGTCGAGCACTCTGCGGGCGGTGACATAACGTTTGGCGTAATATTTGTCGTTCAAGTTGGTGATGACGACGCCGTCGTCGGTGGAAGCATGGGCAAACTTGCCGTCCCCGATGAAAATGCCGACGTGGGAAATGCCGCCGCCGCCGGTGTCGAAAAAGACGAGATCGCCGGGACGCAGCTTGTCTTTCTCCACTTTTTCGCCCAGTTTTGCCTGCGACTTGGAAGAGTGGGGCAGCTCGATGTCGAACTTCGCAAACACATACATCGTGAATCCGGAACAGTCGAAACCTTTGGTCGTCGTCCCGCCCCAGGCGTATTTGGTGCCGAGCAGCGGTTCGATTTCCGCCATCAAGGGCGTCTTGGCGGAGGCGGCCCCGGCAAACGACGCGAACAGCACCGCTGCCAAAGCCAGGAAAGCCAGCTTTTTCACGATAATGACTCCTTCCGATGCCTGCGAGGTTAGCTGAAGGGTTCGGTCGAAGGCGTCCCTATGGCCGCTCGCCGGCGGCCAATTCACCCGGTGTGGGTCCCCCGCTTCCGAAAAACGGAATTCGGCATTTTGGTGATGTGATCGTTTCACGCGTGCCGCAGAAAAGCACCTAGGTTATATTCGCCGTTGACGGGGAAAATCCTTCCGGTATCGAACAATTTTTTCGAATTTCGACAAATATCGCAGGATCGTTATGCAGGCGGTAATCGGCGCGGCGGCCGCAGGTGAGCCAAGGTGCGCGGCCCAACGCAAAGGGCCCCATGACGATCGTCATGGGGCCCCTACTTGAAGTTTACGGCTGTTTCCTTTATTTCGTTGTAAAAAGCAAATTGTATCCGATCCTCGGAAGTCGGTTTACCGCAGGGAGCCGGTCCGCGCCATCCAATGGTCGTGCTGCGCGCCGATCAGCCAGAGCCGGAACAGCACCTTCACGAGCGGATACGCCTGATGCAGCAGCACCGCCGCCGCGCCGGCAAACGCGAGCGACACCGCCCATCCGGCGGCCGCCGCGGCGGCGGCGCACGCCAGTATGCACGTCCCGAGCAGCGCCGCCGGAGCCAGTCCGCGCAGCGCGCCCGCGATGGCCGAGCGCGCTCCGACGCCGGCGACGATGCCGAACTGCAGGCGCATGGCGACGAGCTTGAGCAGCGCGCCGTACAGGAGATAAACGGCGGCATACGGCACCAATTCCAGAAGCACCCGCTCCACCGCTTCTCCTTCCAGCAGCCCGGCGCGCGCGCGTCCGACAAACCATACCAATGGGGCGGCCGCCAGCAAGGTCTGCACCGCGTATACGAGCGCAAACGGCCCGCCGAACTGTTTCACTCCCTGCATGAACGAACGCTTGCGGTCGGTGTACGTTTGATGGATGCAGGCGTACAGTCCCGCGTGAATGAGCGGGGACAGCGCCATCCGCACCAACAGCATCACGCCGAGCGCCAGCAAATACGTGTCCGCCATATCGGTTTTGAGCAGCCGGAACCGGCTTTCCGCCAAAAACAGGGCGCGTACCGGCGCCGGCAGATCGCCGCTCGGGAACCGGTGCATCAGCGGGACGATGATTTGCTGCACGAAACGGTACAAAAAGAATCCCCAAGCAAACTGATAAATGAACAGAATGGTGATCAGAAACGGATTCCACAGCGTCATTTTCCACCCGGCGCGCATATGTTTCCCCATCGCGGTCACTCCCTACCATGCGATCCAGCCGACTGCGGCTTCGATCAATTTGGAAATGCCGACGTTCAGGCGCACTTTTTGCTTTTCGTCGACGTCGGTTTGATAAAAATTGTTCGTGCGCCGATTTTCCAGCACGAGGTCAAACTGCGGGTCGACCAGCACCCACTTGACCGGGCTCCGGGAGAGCAGGCGAATTTCCGTTTTGCCCCCGGCGCCGTCCCAGTTCACGTCCGTGCGGCTGCCGTCCGCGAACTGAATGCGTACGGTCACGTTGTCGACGACGCCGTCCCGGGAGTCGACGATCACGCGGTTGTCGTAGACGGTCTCGCCGCGAATCTCGACGGGAGCGCTGCGCACGGACTGTACGGCGACGTCGGCCATGCGGCCGCCGTATACGTACTGGTTAAAGTAATCGTCCCAGTCCTTGCCGGTGACCCGTTCCAGCACCTGCTGAAAATCGCCGGTGGAAGGATGCCGGAACCGCCATTCCTGAAAATAGCGGCGCAGGACGTCGTTCATCCGCTTTTCGCCGATTTTGCGTTCGATGTCCAGCAGCACCAGTTTGGCGCGCATGTACACATTCTCCGCATACACGTTGTGGTTTCCGTATTCCCACGCGTGCAGCTTCAACGGGGCGGGATCGGTGATGTAGCTCGCTTCGAGCATTCTGGCCGACCTCACGCCGAACTCCGCCTGCATGAATTTGTCCTCCGCATACGACGTGAGCCCCTCGTCCAGCCACGCCTCCTCGAATTCATTGTTGGCGACCATGCCGTACCAGAATTGGTGCGCGATTTCATGCGCGACGACCCGCTCGAGTTCCAGATCGGGGTTGTCGTCGTCCGCCGCCCAAGCGGTGATCAGATTCGGATATTCCATGCCGCCCGCGCCGTTGCCACCCGGTGGGGGGACGACGATCGACAGCGTGGAATACGGATAGCTGCCGTACCATTCCGAATACCGCGCCAGCGCTTTTTTCGCCACGTACAAATAGCGGTCTTTCAAATGGGCGTGGGCGGGATCGAGATACAGCCGGATTTTGACGCCGGGCACGTGTTTCGAGGAAAACGGCTCTTCCGCCACGACGAAATGGGGAGAAGCGGCCCACGCAAAATCATGCACATCGTCGGCGTAAAAACGGTACACCTTCATGCCGTTCCGGATCGAGGCGGGCCCGGTGGGAAACCCGGTGGCAGCCACCGTGTACGGTTCGGGGACGGCGATCTGCACGTTGTACATGCCGAAGTCGGCGTAAAACTCCGAGTTTCCGTGGTATTGGTGCATGTTCCAGCCTTCTTCGGTGCGTCCGCGCATGCCGGCCGTCTCGTAGGCGGCCAGTTTGGGAAACCATTGCCCGGCCATGACAAAGTCGCCGACATAGCCCATGCGGGCGTAGGCGAACGGCAGCTGCACCCGGAACTCGATCTGCAGCGATATTTTTTGTCCCGGTTCCACCGGTTCGTACAGCCGCAGCACGGCGAGGGTGCGGTCTTGCGCATTGCCGTCGTCCGGCTGAATGTACTGCAGTCTGCCGGTCAAATCCTGCCCGTCCGAGGTGGCGATGGAGCGAATATCCATGCGGCCGAAACGTTGATCTCGAATTTTGTCGCCGCGCAGCTTGCCGCCGGATTCTTTGTTGAACGTCGTATTCATCGAAGCGAACGCGTTCGGGTACAAGTGGAAAACCAGATCGCGGACGGGCTTGTTTCCCGGATGCGTCCAGGTGACCACCTCCTTGCCCTGCAGCGTTTTGTTTTCCGCGTCCAGCGCGACCCGGATGTGATACTCCGTAATGTGCCGGCTTTGCTGCTTGGGCTGGCCGGCGTCGCCCGGCGCCGCAGGCGGATTCGCTTCCCCGGTTTCGGCGTCGGCCGGAGCGGCCGGGACATATTCGGACAGAAGCAGCGAGACGGTGAAGAGCATGAGCAGCAAGGCGGCGGAAATCCATCGTTGTCTGGCGGAATCCGGCATCGTTTTCACCCCACATTGACAAGCATCTAGAGCATGTATATGCCTGTCATGCCGGGAATAGTCGTCCCGGTCAAAAAGACCGGAAACCGCGCCGGCGGTTCGTCCTCCCCCTTTTCAAGTCGCGCGAAGCCGGCATGCCGAAGGCCGGGTTTTCGCCGCCGGAACGGTTCGTCCGCGAGACCGGATATGCTATAATATGGAGACCATGCCGCGGGCACCGTGCGGCCGGCGGCAACGAGTCCGGAAAGGAGCGTTCGATATGGGGTTGAATGAAAAGGAAAAGAAGCTGTCGCTCAACATCGTGTCTTCCGGCAGCAAGCATAAAGGATTCGGCGCGGGCATGATCGATTTGAGCAACTTGTCCAGCATCATCATCGACGGGGACGAGGCGTACATCGACATCGGCGCCATCCATGCGAAAAGCAAGGTGGAGCGGGGCATCCGATTTTCCACCAACAAGGAGGACGTGCCGAACGGACGTCAATGCTGGGTCGTCTGGGTGGCGGTCGACCGCAACGAGAACGGTTCGTACTATGCCGGAGTCGCGGCGTGCGAGATGCTGATCGACAGCGAGGCGAGGAAAGGGTGGAAAATTCTTGCCGACCACGTGAACCAGATGGACCGCGCCTTGAAGCGCCGAATCGCCTTGGACGGCTTGGGCGCGCGCGAACGCGCCTTGTTGAGAAAGGTGCTGATCGAGCACAATGAAAGCTGGTGGAACAACTCCGATGAACAATTGAAGCGGGAGCTTTCTCCCGATTCTCCATAAAAAAGCCGAACATTAGGCTTGATTCGGACCGCAGCCTGCATAAGTTTTTTTGCCGATGAAGGCATTCGTCCACTCCCTCCGCAATCGGTCCCCATAGTATGATAGTGCATCAACAAGGAAAGGAGGAAACTTCGGCCATGTCTTATGCGGCAGGCTATGGTGCCAAATTCACAAGCACAGGCACAATCCTCGTTCTCTTTATCCTGTTGGTCATTGTCTTGCGTACGGTCTGGGTGTGACCGGCGGATGACATGTTAATCCGAAGCGGAAAGGAGAGGTGGACATGGGCGCAGTCGGTGGAGCAGGATACGGCGGCTTCTGGACCAGCACGGGAACGATTCTCGTACTGTTCATTCTGCTGGTCATCGTCAGCCGCACCGTCTTTTTCGGATATTAAACGGTGGGAAGAAGGATGCCCGTCCGCGATTCAGAGCCGGACGGCATCCTTTTTCGATGTGCTCGTCCGCACCGCCATTTTCCGACGGCGACGCGGACCGTCATCCTCCCCACCATCGCTTCAGATTCTCCCACCAGGAAGACTTTTCCACTTCCTCGGCGGGCGTCTCCGGCACAAATTCGTCAGCCCCTCCGTGCTCAAGGCACGGTTCGGTCGGCTCCGTCCCCCGCACAAAAGCTTCCAAATACGCTTCCGGACAATCCGGCCCGGCCAACAGACCGGTGGCGGGATCGACATACATATGGACGACGCCGTCCGGAATCTCGAAAATTTTCGGCGGCACGGCGGCCAGCGCCCTTTCGACAAATTCGGCAAAAATCGGCGTAGCCAAATGCGATTCGGTCGCGCGGATCGGTCGGCCCTGATCGTACCCGACCCAGACGGCGACGGCGAGTTCGGGCGTAAAACCGATCATCCAGGCGTCGGTATCGGTCGTTCCGGTTTTGGCCGCAACCGGCCGTTTCAATAAATGCGCAACCCGGTGCCCGGTGCCGCCGGGTTCAAATACGCTTTCCATCAATTTGGTCAGCACGTAGGCGTACTCCGGTTCGATCACGCGCTCGGAAGCGGGCGACGCTTCGTACAGGACGCGTCCCTGCGCATCTTCGATGCGAAGAACGGCGACCGGCTCGGTTTTGACCCCCTGGTTCGCGATGGCGCCGAAGGCGTACACCATTTCGAACGGGCTGACCGGAAAGGAACCGAGCGCCAGCGACGGCAGCGGGCTGAGCGGGCTCGTGATCCCGAGTTTGCGCGCGGTGTCGATCACTTTGTCCGCGCCGATTTCCATGATCGTGCTGACCGCGTAAATGTTGTCCGACCGCGCGATCGCTTCGCGCAAAGTGATTTCGCCGTAGTATTGATTGCCGAAATTTTTCGGAGCGTAGGTTTTTCTCCCTTGATCGTACACAAACGACGTCGGCTTGCTTTCGATGCGGGTCACCGGCGTAAACGAGCCTTCCTGCAGCGCCGTCAAATACACCAGCGGTTTAAAGGACGATCCGGGCTGGCGGCTCGTCGTAAACACCCGGTTGAATTGGGATGCGCCATAATCCCTTCCTCCCACGAGCGCCTTGATGTGGCCGTTTCGCGGATCGATCGCGATCAGCGCGACCTGCAGATCGGGATCGGCGTTTTTGAGACCGTTTCTCACCGCTTCTTCGGCGATGTCCTGCATGCGCAAATCGAGCGTGGTGTGGATGCGGATGCCGCCCTCTTCATACGTCGACTCGTCGATGCCGAGTTTGCCCGTGACGACGGAACGCACATAGTCGCGAAAATACGGAGCGTCGGCGCTGTTTCGCTGCTTCTCGAGCGGCATGTAATTCAGCGGCTCGCGATACGCTTCGTCCGCTTGCTCCTGCGTGATATAGCCGAGCTCCACCATCGCGTTGAGCACGTCCCGCTGCCGCGCTTTGGCATTGTTTTCATTATAGTAAGGGGAGTAAAATCTCGGCCCTTTCGGCACGCCGGCCAGCAGGGCGCTTTCCGCCAGCGTCAGGTCGGCCGCGTCTTTGCCGAAAAACAGCTGCGCCGCGGCTTGGATGCCGTAAGTGGAGTGTCCGAAATAAATTTGGTTCAAATACATCTCCAAAATTTCGTCTTTGCTGTACTTCATCTCCAACTGCAGGCTGTAGATCGCTTCGCGGATTTTGCGTTCGTACGTTTTTTCCAGGCTCAAATACAGATTGCGGGCGAGCTGCTGCGTGATGGTGCTGGCGCCTTGCACCTTGTCCATTTCCGACAAATTGACGACCACCGCGCGGGCGAGACCGCGCGGGTCGATGCCGAAGTGGCGGTAAAACCGCCGGTCTTCAATCGCGATCGTCGCTTGCATGACGTAGGGCGAGATGCGGTCGAGCGGCACGAAGCTGCGGTTTTGCCCCGTACGGGGAGCTTCCAGCAAATGGCCGTTTACATCGTAGATGTTCGTCGTTTGCGGCATATGGGTCGCCGGCAGCGCCTGGGTGCGCAAATACAAATAAAACGCGGCGGCGGCGATGACGCCCGTGACGGTTAAGGTCAGCAGCAGGGAAAAAAGCATTTTGATTTTTCGCATGCAGGAACACCTCCTTTCGACTTTCGACGTCATGCGCGGTCGGATAACTTCTTCCTGATACCAGTATGGTAATCCCTGCCACCGGGTATACTTGGAACCGGCGCGCGACTCGCGGGGTACATTGCAAACGGGCGGCGGGAGCGATAAGATGCAGTCGAGAAGTTTTCCCGATAGGAAAGGTGTTTCGGCATGGAATTGTGGTATACGGAGAAGCAGACCGAAAATTTCGGCATTACCGCCAAAATTCGGGAAACGCTGGCGGCCGAACGGACGCCTTATCAGCATTTGGCCGTCATCGATACCGTGGAGTGGGGACGCATGCTCGTGCTGGACGGCATGGTCATGACTTCGGTCCGCGACGAGTTTGTGTATCACGAAATGGTGATCCATCCCGCGCTGAACACGCATCCGGATCCTCGCCGCGTGCTGATCGTCGGCGGCGGGGACGGCGGGGCGATCCGCGAGGCGCTGCGGCATCCGAAAGTGGAACAGGTGGTGCTCGTGGAAATCGACGGCCGAGTGATCGAGCAATCGAAGCGGCATTTGCCGGAAATCGCCGGCATGCTGGACCATCCGAAAGTGGAAGTTATCGTGGGAGACGGCTACCTGCATATTCATGAACAGAAAAACGCCTATGACGTCATCGTCGTCGATTCGACGGAACCGGTCGGCCCGGCGGTGGAACTGTTTACGCGCGGATTTTATCAGGGGATCCACGACGCGCTCAGGGAAGACGGCATGTTTGTGGCGCAGACGGACAACCCCTGGTTCAAAGCGGATTTGATCCGCCGAGTGTATCGCGAAGTGAAGGAAATATTTCCGATCGTGCGCGTCTATGGCGCCAATATCCCGACATACCCGAGCGGATGGTGGACTTTTACGCTGGGAAGCAAAAAATACGATCCGCTGCTGGTCGACGAAAGCGACATTCCGGAAATGGACACGAAGTACTACACGCCGAAATTGCACAAAGCGGCGTTTGTCCTGCCGAGATTTGTGGAGGATTTGCTGAAGCCGTGACGCGCGGTCGCCCCGATTCCCGTCCGGCTTTCCTTTCTTGTTCGGCATTCCCTCTCTTGTCCGACATTCCCTTCCTTGACATGCGCGGCCATATTTCAGCGCGCATCCGGTTCGCCGTCATCCGTGAAATGTTCGAAAACGGCCATACCCAACGGCATCGTTTCATGCTACCATTAGGGTAGAAAGAAGGTGAGCCGAAGATGGCGAAGTCGATACCGGTCCGGGAATTGGTGGAGCGCTTCGGTCTGGAAGTGTTGGCCGGCAGCGGACAACTCGGACGCATGATCACGAAGTCGCGGGCGCACCGCCCGGGACTCGAATTTGTCGGATATTTCGACTTTTTTCCGATGGATAAAGTGCAGGTTCTCGGCCGCAAGGAGATCAATTACCTTCACACGCTGAGCGAGGAAGAGCGGCAGCTTCGCATCGGCAATGTCGTGCGGTACCGGCCGCCCTGCTTCATTGTGACGGCGGGACAGGAAGGCTTGAAATATTTGATGCATTTTTGCGACCACGAAGGCATCCCGCTTTTGCGCACCGGCGACTCGACGACGGAGTTTCTCGTCAAGCTCGACGCGTATCTGGTCAAGGCGCTCGCCCCTGAAATGACCATCCACGGAGTATGCCTCAACGTGTCGGGGATCGGCATTTTGCTGCGGGGCAAATCCGGCATCGGCAAGAGCGAAACCGCCCACACGCTCATTCGCCGCGGACATAGGCTGATCGCCGATGACGCGGTGGTGTTGAAGAAGCTGAGTCCGCAAACGCTGATCGGCACCCATGACGGCAAGACGCGCGAATTCCTGGCGCTGCGCAGCGTCGGGCTGATCAACGTGGTGCGGCTGTACGGCCGCAGGGCGTTTCAGGATGAAACGAGAATCGCGATGGATATCGAACTCACCCATTGGAAGGCCAACGAGCTGTACAATGAGCTGGAGCAGGAGCCGCGGTTTGTCGAGTATATGGACGTGGCCGTGCCGCACTTTGAAATCCAGCTGCAGCCCGGCCGCGACGTGGCCGGATTAATCGAAGCCGCGGCGAACAACTGGTATTTGCGGCAGCTCGGTTACAGCGCTGCGGAAGAGTTCATCAAGCGGATCGAATCCGAAATGCCGCCGACCTCCTGAGGTCGGCATTTTGTTTGGAGGGGGCGGGCGTGTAACGGACACCGGTGACCGTTAGAATGGCGACATGGCCGAAATCGGCCGCTAACGGTCGCGCATGACCGTTAGAATTTTGGGGCGTCATGAGGTGTCGGCTTCGTAGTCCGGAGCCGCCTTCGAGTACGCGCCGGTCCGAGAACATGTCGGCGGGCCGGCCTCGTCGTCGGAGCCCGCGGCGGAGAGGGGCTGCCGGTTGAAGCTGGCGGAAACCGGCACGAGAAAGCGGGCGCCGTTGATTTATGCCTCTCATATAAGATAAACTTGTAGCCATCCGGGAGAGAGGAACGGACCGTTGAGACGAATACGACAGCAGTTTCGGGAGGAGCCTATATGAACGTGCTGGATCAGGTCAAACAAACGTTGAAAGAAGAAATCGCGGCCGCGGCGCTGCGCACGGGACTGGTGGATAAAGAACGGCTGCCCGACGTGCACCTGGAAGTGCCGAAGGAAAAAAGCCACGGCGACTTTTCCACCAATTTGGCCATGCAGCTGACGCGGATCGCCAAGCAAAACCCGCGCCTGATCGCGGAGCAAATCATTCAGCAAATGGATATGGCGCGCGCGCGCGTCGCGCGGGCGGAAACGGCGGGACCCGGTTTTCTCAATTTTTTCATGGACAAAAGCTATTTGTACCAGGTGATCGATGAGATACGGAAAAAAGGCGACCGATACGGAAGCGTAAACTTGGGAGCGGGCAAGAAAGTGCAGGTGGAATATGTCAGCGCCAATCCGACGGGCAGCCTGCACCTCGGCCACGCGCGCGGAGCGGCGGTGGGAGACGCGCTGTGCAATCTGCTGGAATTCGCCGGTTACGACGTCACTCGCGAATATTACATCAACGACGCCGGCAATCAGATCGCCAATTTGGCGGCGTCCATCGAAGCGCGGTACCGCCAGGCGCTCGGTCTGGATGCGGAAATGCCGGAAGACGGCTATTACGGGGACGACATCAAGCAGTTTGCGAAGGAACTGGCGGAAAAGGAAGGCGACCGCCTGCTGTCTCTGCCCGACGAGGAGCGGTTCCGTTTTTTCCGGCAGTACGGACTTTCGCGCGAGCTGGACAAAATCCGGCGCGACCTCGACCGCTTCGGCGTGCGGTTTGACGTCTGGTACAGCGAGACGTCGCTGTACGAAACGGGCAAAACGGAAGCGGTGCTCAAGGAATTGAGAGAGCGCGGCATGGTGTACGAGAGCGAAGGCGCCGTCTGGCTGCGCACGACCGATTACGGCGACGACAAGGACCGGGTGCTGGTCAAGAACGACGGAAGCTACACGTATTTGACGCCGGATATCGCCTATCACAAGGACAAATTCAACCGGGGATTCGATTTGCTGATCAACATTTGGGGAGCGGACCATCACGGGTACGTGCCGCGCATGAAGGCGGCGATGCAGTGCCTCGGTTACGATCCGGACCGCTTGATTGTGCTCATTACGCAGATGGTGAGCCTGTATCAGAACGGCGAGAAGGTCAAGATGTCCAAGCGTACCGGCAAGGCCGTCACCATGGAGGATTTGATGGAGGAAGTCGGCGTGGACGCGACCCGCTACTTCTTCACGATGCGCGGCGTCGATTCGCATCTCGACTTCGACATGGATTTGGCGGTGTCCCAGTCCAACGACAATCCCGTTTATTACGTGCAGTATGCCCATGCGCGCATTTGCAGCATTTTCAGACAGGCGGAAGAACAGGGCATTCGTCTGAAACCGCTGGAGGAGGTTCGACTGTCCGTTCTCGACAAGGAGGCGGAGTACGATTTGCTCGCCAAGATCGCCTCGTTTTCCGAGGAAGTGGAGATCGCCGCGCAAAACTTTGCGCCGCACCGGCTGATCCGCTACGTGTACGAACTGGCGACCATGTTTCACAGCTATTACAAGGCGGAGCGGGTCATCACGGAGAACGACGAGGTGACCCAGGCGAGGCTTTGGCTTCTGCAGGCGGTGAGCACGGTGGTGCGCAATGTGCTGCGCCTCATCGGCGTGTCCGCGCCGGAGCGCATGTAGCGCTCCGCAGGCCGCCCGCGATATTCGCCTCCGACAAAAAACGACCTGCCCGGAAGCAGGTCGTTTTTTGTCGGTGCAAGGCTTTGATGGTCGAGTGACGCGGAGTTCGACGGTCAAGTGCCGCGGGCATCGATGCTCGAGCGAGGTTCGACGGACCAAGATAAAGGCATCCCCTTGGACGCCATCAGCCGCCGAAGTGTCAGCGCTTGGCCTTTTTTTGCTGATGCCGGGAAGAGGTGGCGGCACGCTTGCGGGCGTACTTGATCAACAGCGGCACATGGATTTCCCTCGCGCCGATTTTTCCGCCTTTTTTCACCGCCACGGAAGCCTTCGCCAGCAGCCGTCGAATGTCGTGCAAATCCCAGTCCGGGTGAATGGCCAGCGCGAGGGCGAGGGCGCCGGTCACATGCGAAGTGGACATGGAGGTGCCGCTGAGTTTCATGTAGCGGTGACCGGGCCACGTGGAGTGGATGCGGCTGCCGGGCGCATAAATGTCGACATGTTTGCCGCGGTTGGTGAACCGCGCCAGCGTGCGCTGTCTGTCGGTGGCGCCGACGGAGATCGTGTCCGGATATCGCGCGGGGTAATCGACCTTTTTCTTCGATCCGTCGTTGCCCGCGGAACAGACCAGGATGGCCCCCGCCCGGCAGGCGCTCTTCACCGCGTCCCGCAGCGCGCGGCTCTGCTGCTTCATGCCGAAGCTCATGTTGATCAACCGGATGCCGTGCCGGACACACCAGTCGATGCCCTGGACAATATCCGACACATAGGCCGATCCGTTGCGGTCAAACGCCTTGACCGGATACAAGATGGCGCCGGGCGCGGTGCCGACGATGCCGCTGGAGGAGTAAGCGGCGATCGTGCCGGAAATGTGCGTGCCGTGACCGTTGTCGTCGATCGGAAGTTCCCCGCGGCGCAGCAAGTTGACCCCGTGCGCCAGCGCGTGTTTCAGATCGGGGTGGCGGAAATCCGCACCGGTGTCGATGACGCCGATCCGCACCGCGCTGCCGATCGTGTGGTGCCATACGCGGTGCGCGCGAATTTGGCGGATGCCCCAAGGAATCACCGGATGGGACTGCGCCGTCGGGTTCGGAATTTCAAAGTGCACTTTCATCAGAGCGTCCTCTTCCACATACCGGATGCCCCGATGGTGAAAATGTTTCGGCCAATGGGAGAGTGTACAGATGACGGAATCCATGATGGAGATCGGAAGGACGCCGGCTTTTTCGGCCAATCCTGTTCCGAAAGCCTTCAGCTGCGTGATGAAACGCCGGAATTCCTTCCTGCTGCGAAAACGGATCAGGTGACGCCTGGCGGTTGGAAGATGGGCACAGCCGTGACGTTTCAACAGCCGCAGGACTTCGTTATAGTTCATCTGGACCTTCTCTCCTTTGGAATTACCTCCGATAAGCAATCGGATATGGACATAGTTTATGAGCGGCACAATCCGTTGGTTGTGGGAGAAGGCCTTTTTTCGGCGAATTGGGCGGCTGAAGGTGTCAATTCACCTGCGGTCACATAGGATGAAGGGAGAGTTGATTGGAGGCTCTTGCTTCATTACTCGCGGCGGTGAAATGCGGGTCATCACGAAGCGGATACAGTCGGGCAAAGCGGACGTTTCCGTCCCTTTGCTCTTGTGGCGGCGGACAAGCCCATCCGGTGGGGAACCCGTCCGGGGCGGAATTCATTGGATATGAAGCCCGTCCGTGGCGAAACATGGAACAAGGATCGACGGTTCGCGCCGTCCGCCGTAAGGTCGTCATGGGCGGACATCATGGGGCTGGTTGCATTTTTCCATGAAATAAGGTTTAATTTTTGCATGACCCGTTAGACCGACATTTCGTCGCGTCTTAGGAGCGGGAACCTATCCCATACCCATGTTGCAGTGTGAAAGGATGTGCCCGCGAATGAACACGATCGAATCTTTGAAGATTACACCGGAACAGGCCAAAGAGATGCCCATGGTCGATTTGGCGTTTTTGATTTTGAAGGCGGCGAACACCCCGTACTATTACCGCGATCTCATGCAGGAAATCGCCAAAATCAAAGGCATTTCCGACGATGAGGTCATGGACGTGATCGCGCAGCTGTACACCGAGATCAACATCGACGGCCGGTTTGCCTGCGTCGGCAACAATTTGTGGGGGCTGAAACGCTGGTATCCGGTGGAAAAAGGAGACGACGGCGTGGCCAACGCCCAGCGTCCGCGCATTATCAACGACGACGATGACGACGAGGACGAAGAATTGTTCGAAGATGCGGACGCGGAATACGATGACGAAAACTATGACGGGATTCTCGAGGACGAGGACTACGTCGACGTCGATGCGGCGCTGGACGATGAGGACGATGCGGATCTCGACGATCTGCCGGACGATCTCGACGATGAATTTCCCGCGGACATCGACGAAGAGCTGGATGACAGTGTGGACGAAGACGTGGACATGGACGATTCCGAGTTTGAGGAAGACGAAACGGACGATTCGGAAGAAGACGAGGACCTGTAAGTCTATGACGAACGGTTTGCGTACGCCAGGGCGGGAAACATTTACCGGTCCCTGGCTTTTTTTTTTTTGCGCGGCAGCGGCCATCGGGCGCCCAAATCCGCGGCGGACACGGGGCCTTGACTTGAAAAGGAGGACGGGGTTTCCCCGGCGGAAATGCACCCGAAATGCCCCTTCTTGACACGCCCCTTTCGACACGGTAAACTAATCCATGGGCTGACCAAAGAAACGTTCCATAATGGCTGAAACGAAGTTAAAGTGCCCCGTCAACGCGGGTGTGCTTTATTTTTTTTTGTGACACTCGGTTTCCCGTCGTGCGGGCGTTGTTTGCAGTCGCTGGCTTGTCAGATCGTTAGGAGGGAATATCAAGTGACGAAGTACATTTTTGTAACCGGCGGTGTCGTGTCCTCCTTGGGCAAAGGGATTACTGCGGCTTCGCTCGGCCGGCTGCTCAAAAGCCGGGGACTCAAAGTGACGATTCAGAAGTTCGATCCGTATCTCAATGTCGACCCGGGAACGATGAGTCCGTATCAGCACGGGGAAGTGTTCGTGACCGACGACGGAGCGGAAACCGATCTCGATCTCGGCCATTACGAACGGTTTATCGATATCAATTTGACGAAAAACAGCAATGTGACGACCGGCAAAGTGTATTCCTCCGTCATTTCCAAGGAACGCCGCGGCGAATATCTGGGCGGCACGGTGCAGGTCATTCCGCACATCACGAACGAGATCAAGGACCGCGTGTTCCGGTCCGGGCGGGAAGCGGACGTCGTCATTACCGAAATCGGCGGCACCGTCGGCGACATCGAAAGTCTGCCGTTTCTGGAAGCGATCCGGCAAATCAAGAGCGACGTCGGCAGGGAAAACGTCATGTACATTCATGTGACGCTCATTCCTTATCTGAAAGCGGCCGGTGAAGTGAAAACGAAGCCGACGCAGCACAGCGTCAAAGAATTGCGCAGCATCGGCATTCAACCGCAAGTCATCATCTGCCGCACGGAGCATCCGCTGTCGGAGGACATGAAACGGAAAATCGCGCTGTTTTGCGACATCGATCCGCATGCGGTCATCGAGGCGCGCGATGCCGACAACTTGTACGAAGTGCCGCTGATGCTGCGCGAACAGGGGCTGGACGATATCGTCGTCCAATACTTGCAGCTGCCGGCGGGAGAGCCGGATTTGAGCGAATGGGAAAACTTGGTGCGCCGCGCCAAACAACTGCAGCACAAAACCGAGATCGCCATCGTCGGCAAATATGTGGCGCTGCGCGACGCCTATCTCAGCATTGCGGAGTCGTTTTCCCATGCGGGCATCGCCAACAATGCGGAAGTGAACATCCGGTGGATCAACGCCGAAGAGGTGACCGACGCCAATGTCGGCCAACTGCTGGCGGGAGTCAGCGGCGTGCTCGTGCCGGGCGGTTTCGGCGACCGCGGGATCGAAGGCAAAATCAGCGCCATCCGTTATGCGCGCGAGCAGCGCATTCCGTTTTTCGGCATTTGTCTCGGCATGCAGGTCGCGTGCGTGGAATTCGCGCGTTCGGTCGTCGGGTTGGCCGGCGCCAACAGTTCGGAGATCAACCCCGCGACGCCTCACCCGATCATCGATCTTTTGCCGGAGCAAAAGGAAATTGAAGACCTCGGCGGGACGATGAGGCTCGGACTGTATCCGTGCAAACTGGCGCCGGGTTCGCTCGCCATGAAATGTTACGGCGACGAGCTTATATATGAGCGACATCGGCATCGTTACGAATTCAACAACGAATACCGGGAACAGCTGGAGAAAGCGGGCATGCGTTTTACCGGCACTTCCCCGGACGGGCGTCTGGTGGAAATCGTGGAAATCCCCGATCACCCGTGGTTTCTCGCGGTGCAGTTCCATCCGGAATTCACGTCGCGTCCGAATCGCCCGCAACCGCTGTTCCGGGAGTTCGTGGCGGCGGCGTTGGCATACGGCAGCGCAAGCCGTTCGGCCGGAATTTCCGCTTCGACAAAATAAATCATTTTCCCTACGCAGGAATTCGCTGCCGCACATCGAAGTCTTTATCAGTTTTACTGCGGCAGGCTCAATTTTTGCTGGGGAGGGAAATTATGGCCAAGCCCAAAATTTTGATTGTGGACGATCAGGCGGGAATCCGGGTGCTGCTCATGGAGGTGTTCAGCAGCGAAGGTTATGAAACGTTTCAGGCTTCCAACGGGAAGGCGGCGCTGGACATCGTCAAGAATGAAAATCCGGATCTCGTTCTGCTGGACATGAAAATTCCCGGCATGGACGGGCTGGAAATTCTCAAACGCATCAAGGAGATCAACGAAGACGTCAAGGTGATCATGATGACGGCATACGGCGAGCTGGACATGATCAACGAGGCGACGCAAAACGGCGCGCTGATGCATTTTACAAAACCTTTCGACATCGACGAACTGCGGGTGGCGGTGAACCGCAAAATCAAGGAAACGTCCGTGGCGAATTTTTGACCGCTTGTCCCGAAGCGGGACTCGCTGCCGGTGTCGCAACAACCGCCGTCCGAGATCAGGATGTGCGATGACGAAAGCTTATGGTATAATGTTGCAAGTATTTCGCGCCAGAACGAGAGCGAAATCAGAACAGGAGGACGCGGAACATGCCACTCGTATCGATGAATGAGTTTTTGCCCAAAGCCAAGGCGGAAAAATTCGCCGTCGGCCAATTCAACATGAATAACTTGGAGTTCGCCCAAGCGATTGCCGAAGCGGCCGCCGAACTGAGATCCCCGTTTATTTACGGCGTCAGTGAAGGCGCGCTGAAATATATGGGCGTCGAGTTCACCGTCGCGATCGCCCGCGCGGCGGCGGAAAAATACAATGTGCCGATCGCGCTGCATCTCGATCACGGCAGCAGCTTTGACGTGGCGATGAAATGCATTCGCGCCGGTTTTTCCTCGATCATGTTTGACGGATCTCATTATCCTCTGGAAGAAAACATCCGCCTGACCAAGGAAATCGTCAAAGCCGCCCACGCGATGGGCGTATCCGTCGAAGGCGAACTTGGCACCATCGGCGGCGTGGAAGACGACATCAGCGTGGACGAGGAAGATGCGAGCCTCGCCAAACCCGAAGAGGCGATCCGCTTCTATGAGGAGACCGGAGTCGATGCGCTGGCCATTGCGGTAGGCACCGCGCACGGGATGTACAAAGGCGAGCCGCGCATCCGGTACGACATCATTGAGGCGGTGGCGAGCCGCATTCCCGTTCCGATCGTGCTGCACGGAGGTTCCGGCGTACCGGACGACATGATCCGGCAGGCGATTGCCGCGGGAGTCGGCAAAATCAATGTGAACACCGAAAATCAGATCGCCTGCACGGACACCATCCGCGAGATTTTGAACAAAGACGCCAAAGTGTACGATCCGCGCAAATATCTCGGACCCGCCCGCACCGCGATGGTGGAAGTGGTGAAAGCGAAGATCAGGCTTTTCGGCAGCGACAACAAAGCCTGATCGCCACGCGGGGAACCGCGCCCGCGTGCGAAGCCCGCGCGGGCGTTCCCTGCATTTTCTTCCGCAGCGGACTAGGAGGATCTTGCATATTATGGAAAAGTTGATGATCGCCGGAGGCAAACCGCTGAACGGAACCGTTTCGATCAGCGGCGCCAAGAACAGCGCCATCGCTCTCATCCCGGCGAGCTTGCTGGCGGAATCACCGGTGACCCTGGATAACCTCCCCACTTTAAGCGACGTTTCAATTTATGTGGAAATTCTCGAAGAATTGGGCGCCGTCGTTCGGCGTACCAAGGATCAGATGGTGATTGATCCCTCCTCTTTGAAATCCAAGCCCATGCCCAACGGAAACGTAAAAAAACTTCGCGCATCCTATTATTTGATGGGGGCGCTTCTCGGTCGTTTCGGCGAGGCGGTGATCGGTCTGCCCGGGGGATGCAACTTCGAACCCCGTCCCATCGATCAGCACATCAAAGGGTTTGAAGCATTGGGCGCCACCGTTACGAACGAGCACGGAGCGATTCGATTGCGCGCCAAAGAGCTTCGCGGAGCCAAAATTTACCTCGATGTCGTCAGCGTCGGCGCGACGATCAACATCATGCTGGCCGCGTCCCGCGCGAAGGGAACGACGATTATCGAAAACGCCGCGAAGGAACCGGAAATCGTCGACGTGGCCACCCTCTTGAACTCGATGGGGGCACGGATCAAAGGCGCGGGAACGGAGACGGTGCGCATTACGGGAGTGAGCGAACTGCACGGCTGCCGGCACTCCATCATCCCGGACCGCATCCAGGCCGGCACTTATATGATCGCGGCGGCGGCGACGCGGGGCGACGTCGTCATCGACAATATCATTCCGAAGCATGTGGAAGCACTGACGGCCAAACTGCTGGAAATGGGCGTGCACGTGCAGGTCATGGACGAATCGATCCGGGTCGTCGGAAGGGAACGTTACGAAAGCGTCGACGTGAAAGCGCTCGTGTATCCCGGATTCGCCACCGATTTGCAGTCGCCGATGACCGCGCTCTTGACCCAGGCGCAAGGAGTCAGCATGCTGACGGACCACGTATACAGCAACCGTTTCAAGCATGTGCCGGAACTGATTCGCATGGGTGCCCGCATCAAACTGGAAGGACGCACCGCCATCATCGAGCATTCCAAACTGAACGCCGCCAAAGTGCGCGCGACCGATTTGCGCGCTGGAGCGGCGCTTGTCGTCGCGGGGCTTACCGCCGAATCCGGCATTACGGAAATCGACGGCGTCGACTACATCGACCGCGGATACGACCGGCTCGTGTCCAACTTGCGTATGCTCGGCGCGGATGTGTGGCGGGAAATGGGGTCCGCTTCGGACTAACGCCCGGCGCAATTGGCAAAAATGGATAAAATGGAACGACGTGTTTTTATATTTCATAAAGTGGTGGTCTCCTGATGGAAATGAATATTTCGGAACTGGAAGGCTTAAAGCTGACCGAACTGTACGCATTGGCCAAACAATACCAGATTCCGTATTACGGTCAACTGAAGAAAAAAGAACTGATCTTTGCCATTTTGCGGGCGCAGGCGGAAAAAAACGGGCTCATGTTCATGCAGGGCGTGCTGGAAATCTTGCCCGAAGGGTTCGGTTTCCTGCGTCCGATCAATTATTTGCCCAGTCCGGAAGACATATATATTTCCGCTTCCCAAATTCGCAGATTCGATTTGCGCAACGGCGATCTCGTATCCGGCAAATGCCGCCCGCCCAAGGAAAACGAACGGTACTTCGGTCTTTTGCACGTGGAAGCCGTCAACGGCGAAGATCCCGAGAAGGCGGCGGAAAGGCTGCATTTCCCGGCGCTGACGCCGCTGTATCCGCAGCGCAAACTGGTGCTCGAAACTACTCCGGATCAGTTGGCGACCCGGGTCATGGATTTGCTCGCCCCGGTCGGTCTCGGCCAGCGCGGATTGATCGTCGCCCCACCCAAAGCGGGTAAAACGCTGCTGCTCAAGCAAATCGCCAACAGCATCTCCACCAACGAACCGGACATTCATTTGTTCGTGCTCCTGATTGACGAACGGCCGGAAGAAGTCACCGACATGCAGCGCTCGGTCAAAGGCGAAGTCGTCTACTCGACCTTTGACGAACTGCCGGAAAACCATATCAAAGTGGCCGAACTGGTGCTGGAACGCGCATTGCGGCTCGTGGAACACAAGCGCGACGTCGTCATTTTGCTGGACAGCATCACCCGTTTGGCGCGGGCGTACAACCTCGTCATTCCGCCTTCCGGACGTACGCTGTCCGGCGGCATCGATCCGGCCGCGTTCCACCGTCCGAAACGGTTTTTCGGATCGGCGCGCAACGTGGAAGAGGGCGGCAGCCTGACCATTCTCGCCACCGCCCTGGTTGAAACGGGTTCGCGCATGGACGACATCATTTACGAAGAGTTCAAAGGAACCGGCAACATGGAGCTGCATCTCGACCGCCGGCTGGCGGAAAAGCGCATTTTTCCGGCGATCGACATTCGCCGGTCGGGTACGCGCAGGGAAGAACTGCTCTTGTCCAAGGAAGAGCTGGAAAAAGTGTGGGCGCTCCGCAAAAGCATGAACGATTCCCACGAATACACGGAGGCGTTCCTGAAAAGGCTCGCGGAAACGAAGACGAACGCGGAGTTTTTGGCAGGACTGGACATCAAAGAACCCTCCGTGAAAAAAACGAGACCGGCTTACGCGCCGCAAGCGTAACGGGCGCGGCCGGTCCGATAAGAAGGAAGTGCGAACACGCCAACGATGAATCTCGTATACGCCGACCGGGAGGGACGAATCTACGACGATCCGAATTGGATCGGCCTGGGGCGAAGCGGAGACATGATCGTGGAACTGCTGGAGGAGGATCTGATCCCGCTTCCCGAAGGCGCCACGCTGGTCAGCCTTCCCGGCACTGTGCCCGTGGGCATGGACGCCGATACGGGCGAAATGCGTCGGGTGGAAGGCGGATTTTCCGCCGTCGGCGCGCTCTTGCCCCAGGGCTTCACGCGCCTGTATTTGCCTTCGTATGTCAAGACGGACAAATCGCGGAAGTTGCCGCTGTTCGGATATACGGCCGTCGTATGGAACGAGGGCCGCTTTTATGTGGCGGCGCGGCAGTCCGACGACCCCGCTCCGTGGAATCCCGCGCAGTGTCCTCTGGATGAGCTGGAACGCGAGGTGGCCCGGCTGACGGAAAAATATCCGCATAACCGGCTGTACCGCCACTTGTCCCACTGCGCGCTCGGGTACGAATGCCTTACGGCGTCCAACACGTTTTTGCAGCGGTGGGAAGGGGCGGTGCCGGTTTCCTCGTTTTGCAACGCGGGCTGTTTCGGCTGCATTTCCGAACAGCCGGCGGACCGCGGCTTCGTATCGCCGCAGACGCGGCTCGATTTCCGGCCGACCGTGGAGGAAATCGTCGAGGTTATGCTGGAGCATTTGACGGCTCCGGACCGCATCATCAGTTTCGGCCAAGGATGCGAGGGAGAACCGGCCACGCAGGCGCGGCTCATTGTCGAGGCGATCCGGCGCGTTCGCGCGAGCACAAGCCAGGGATATATCAATATCAACACCAACGCCGGGCTGACCGATCAGATTCGCTGGATCGTCGATGCCGGATTGGATCTGATGCGCGTCAGCACGATCAGCGCCATCGACGAGCACTACAATGCGTACTACATGCCCAGGGGCTACACGCTGCGCAATGTGGAGAAGTCGCTGCGCTATGCGGCGGATCAAGGGGTGTACACGTCGATCAATTACCTGGTGTTTCCGGGAGTGTCCGACCGCGAGGAGGAAATCGAGGCGATGATCGGGTTTGCTCGGCGCACGGGACTCAAGCTTATCCAGCTGCGCAACTTGAACATCGACCCGGAAAGTTATCTGGAGCTCATTCCGAAAGCTCGGGGCGAAGCGCTCGGAATGGCGCGGATGATCGACATTTTCCGCGAGGAGCTGCCGGACGTCGCCATCGGCTCCTACACCCATGTGCCGCCGACGCCGCCCAGGCAAGTCTCCGCAAAAAAATAAGCGGCCGCCGGCAGGCCGTTGTTCGCCGAAAAGAAGCGGGAAGGGGCTGTCCCAAAAGTCATTGAGGATGACTGAGGGACCGCCTCTTTACCCTTAGGTAAAACAAAAAGAAACCCTCTTTTGGTAAAATGGAAGTGACAAGCAACCAATACCAAAGGAGTGGTTTCTTTGTTTATTCAGTATACCATGGATCAGCTCTGTCTTCCAATGGATTTGGAACTGGAAATTCCGCCTCGGCACGTTGCACGGGTCATCCATGACTTTGTCAACCGGCTGGATGACAGCTTGTTTACAGCCGCTTATCCCGGGGGCGGACGAAACAGTTACCACCCCAAGATGCTGACCAAGGTCATCATCTATGCCTATACCCAGCGCATCTACTCCTCCAGACAAATCGCCA
>Ga0207870_100239_pt1 | contig 46523 bp, 38 predicted proteins | sample CeladaPassage60B_FD_187477 | JGI IMG/M metagenome (GOLD analysis project Ga0207870, IMG submission 187477) | Cellulose-adapted microbial communities from the Joint BioEnergy Institute, USA - Passage3 60B (SPAdes) (version 2) | ecosystem: Engineered > Bioreactor > Continuous culture > Unclassified... | reverse complement strand
GCGTTTGCCTCCGGCTTCCTTCAGATTCGGCCTCACGACCGACACCCTTGCCCTTGGCTAATGGTAGGCGCTCGCCAGCCCCCATTCCGGACTTTCACCGTATAGATGACGCCCATGCTGGGCGTACCAAAAAAAATCCGCCGAAAGCCTTGCTTTCAGCGGACAAAGCCGTTTCCATTTCGAAAAAACGCCTCTTCAAAGAATGCCTCTTCAATGAATCGACGCCAGCCGTTCGTCGATGCGAACGAGCGAGCGCCACGCGTGGTCGGTCAACCGGTCGAAATCCCCGATTTGCGTTTCCCCGATTTTCCGCCCGAAGTCCAATACGTACGTGAGGAGAAACTTGGAACGCGGATCGCAGCCGTGCGACACGGTCGGCATCACGCGCACCTGTTCTCCCCACAACGACGTTAACAAGTTCGCGATGTCGCCGCAAAGTTGATCATGAGCCGTGACCATGCGGAAAACCGTCCACAGCCTGCATCCGTACGCCGTATGCGTGCGGCTACCTTCCAGCAGTTCACCCGCCAAATCGCGCAGTTCCGCATGCAGCACAATTTCCGCTTCCGCGCCGTGCTCGAGCATGTTTCGGAATGCGGGATCGGCATCTTCCCGGTACCCCCATGGAAGCGATGGCGATGTGGCCGACACTTGGGAAACGTCCGGATGGCGCCGCGTAAACCGGACGGAGAAGGTGCGCGTCAGCGTGGCCAAATCCACGATGTCGCTGCGGCCGGTGACCGCGATTTTTTCCTCCAGATCGTAATCGTACACGCACCCTTCCAGCACGACTTTCAAATTGTCGAACACCGTCGGATCAAACATCGAACTCTTTCTCCAATCGTTCCAACAGTTGCCGGACGGACTCTTCGTCATATTTTCCGTGCTTTTTGAATTCCAGCAGCCGTTGCGAAATTTGTTTGCCCAATTGTTCGTACGCCGCGTATTCGTCTTCGTCGGCGGGCGCAAACCAGACATACCGGCCTTCCGGGCCGTTTCGCAAATAGGTGCGGCGCCAATGTTCCGGGTACGCGTACTCCTGTTCTCCCAGCACATACGCCAGCACTTCATCGTTGGTTACCGGCATCAGGTGATGATATTCTTCCCGTTCCGTTTGGCCTTCCGCCACCGGAATATGCGCATACGAATATTTCAAATAATGCTCCCCCGTGTCCTTGTCCCTGACGATTTCGTATCCTTCCGTTGCCGAAACGCGCAGCTCGCGGACGGTTTCCAGGCGGCGGGCAAGTTCCTCCGCCGGGACGCTCTTCATGTTGCGCAGCGACACATGCATTCCTCCAATACGTTAACTGGGCGGGCGAACCGCGAATCCTTCAACGCAAACGTTGAAGCAACGCGGACCGCCGGCTGTCATCGCCACCAACCGCACGAAAAATACTGTGCACGCGGCCGCCCTCGTCGACTTCATCATACCACGACGAAGGGAGCGTTCAAAACCGGCGACCGGCGTGCCGCTGACGCTCAAAATGTCGATATCCTCGCGGTTAAACAACGTATCGTACAGCCCTCAACGGCTGGGCGCATCGTCGGGGAATCCGGGCGGTTTTAACCGCCATGTTCCCGGATAAACACGTATTGCTTGCCGGCAATGCTGATCCGGTCCTCATGCTGAAGTTCATAACGTTTGAACGGCACGAGCAGTTCCCCGTTCACGCGGGTGCCGTTGGTGGACCCGAGATCGCGAATCGTGCACCGTCCGTCCGCTTCTGCGATTTCGCAGTGCAGGCGGGAAATGCCTTCCGCGTCCGGCGTCCAGTCCGCGGCATGGGCATCCCTTCCGATCACAAACGGAAACGATTCCAAGGTCAGCCATTCGGTTTTCCGCGCTCCTTGCGGAGCCAGCGCGGTGAAGACGCGGCCCGCTCGTTCGGTTGAAGCGGACGTCAGCGCTACGGTCACGTCCCGGGGGCTTAGCACGGTCGTAGCGGCTGCGGCGGCATACGGCGGCGGGGACGGTGGCGTATCCGCTTCGCCCGGATCCATTGCTTCTTCCCGATCGCCGGCCGGCGCTTCCTCCGCATCCGGTTCCTCGTTCCAGTCGGAAACGCCGTCCTTGTCCCTTTTCGCCTGCTTGTAATACCAAAGACCCGCCACGACAATGAGCAGCGCGACGCCTCCCCCGGCCAGCCATCCCGTCTCCGGAGCGGGAAACAGGAAGCCGATCAAAACGAGCAGTACGGCGAGCAGCGCGGCCAATGTCCAACGCCGCCCGGAGGCGGAGCGCCAACGCGGTTTTCCGCCGAAGTTTTTCAACGCGGCGATCGTGTCCGGCGCCGGCAGCAGTTCGTGAATATAGGACCAGTCATCCGCGGCATCGGTGCGGGCGGCGTCGGCTGAGGCCGTGGATTTGTCAGCGGTTGCGGATTCCCGTACGGCATCCGTTGCGTCTCCATTCGCCTCCGTTAGCCTCCCATTCGTTCCGGCCTCGCGCAAAGGAAACGCATCCCCGGATACCGCCACGCCGAAATCGTCGGCGGAGCGTACGTCAAACGCTTCGCGCCGTCCTGCCGTCCGAACGCCGCCATCCGTTTCCGCATCGGGTCTGGTCGTGCGTCCGGACCCGGAACTTGCGCCGATGGCCAATTCGGCCATGCGGATCCATTTGGCGCGCATCTCCGCGAGATCCCAGTCCGATCTCCTGCAGTCCGCGATCAATTCGCGCCACTGGTCCGCGGACAAGCCGTTCACCGCCTCCATCCATTCGGTGATCAGACGCTTCCACCGCTCGTGGGCGGTCAACCGATCAGGAGGCGTTACCAACGGCAAGTAAACGAGATACACGTCTTCCCAGCGGTCCCCCAAAAACATGGCGTCGCTGTCCAGCGCAAAACGCTCCTCATCCAGCAAATAGGCGCGGCTGTCCAGCACGATGGTCGCGGTCCGGATCAACAGCCGGAAAAAGGTGTACGGATCGATGCCGCCGCGAAGTTCCTGGGACAGCATTTTTTTTCCCGTGATCCGGTATTTGAGCGCGACGGTAAAATCGAACCGGTCTACGGAAAACGGCAGCACGCCGGGAACGGAATTGTGCTCCAGCATGCGCAAGGCCGTTTGACACAAATCGGATTCCGTAAGCGGCCTTTCGTCGCCTTCCACCGTCATGAACACCCCGTTTTGCCGCACATAATCGATGCGGAGCCCGCTCCAATTTTCCATGATTCGCATCTCCCCGTTTCAGAATTCCGGCTTCAGCAGCCCTTGCGCCATGATGACGCCCGGTACGACGGCTAGCATGAACGGAAACCGCAGCGGGTTGGAAAACGGAGATACCGCGCCGATTCGCGGCCGCATCCGATTCGACCGGGCATCCAACCGCAAATGGAGCCAAAACGCCATCAACGGCCAGACGAATCGCGTACGCATGGCGCCGCGGCTTACGAGCAGCACGCATCCGATGCCGCCCGCCACCACCGCGGAGCAGGCGAAACTGTACAGGGAAAACGGAAGTCCGGCGATCGCCCCGATCGCGCCGAACAATTTGACGTCCCCCGCGCCGATGCCGCCGATCGCATACGCCAGCCACAGCAGCATCACGCTGCCCGCGCATCCGAGAACGGCGTGGGAAAGCCCCTGCAGGCCGTCCATCCACCCGTTGACCAACAGTCCGGCGAGCATTCCGCCCACGGTCAAGATGTTGGGAATTTGGCGGCGGCTGAGATCGGTCACGGATGCCGCCGCCAGCAGCGCATACAGCAGCGCCTGTTCCGGCGTCATTGTCCCAGCCACCCCCGTTCATACGCCCCGACGCGCAAAGTCAGCGTTTTTCGGTAGAAGGGCAGCGGCAGTTCCATCGGATACTCCACGGTCAGGGCAATATCATGCGATTGCGCGTCCGACAGCGGCACATGCACGTCGACGATGCGGATGTCGTCCTCTTTGAGCCAGGGAGAGGCGGCCTGTTGTTTCAGCAATGGCAGCAAAACGGCGGCGAGCATTTGCCGGGACGCCTGCGTGCCCTCCCCGACCAAAAGGCGCAGCGCCTCGACCACCGGCCGCAGCGCATCCGGCAAAAACGGTTCCAGCATATCCAGCGAGTAAGACACATGCTGAACCGCGGCCGTGCCCTTGCCGGACATCGCTCCCCGCATTTCCGATTCGACGGCGTCCATGACCGCGCGAATTTCGTACATATGAGCGGAAACGAGTTTAACCGTTTCCGACACGGCGGATTGGAGCGCCATTTGCGCCGCCAGCAGCTTGATACACGAGAACAGCGCCAATATGATCGTCATGATCAAAGGCATGATCAACGCGCACTCCAGCGTGATGCCGCCGTCTTCTTTTCGCAATGGGACACGTCGCTTCGTGATGGATCGCATACAAACACGCCCCCGCATGGTCTTCCGGAAACATATACCGGCGCCTTGAGCGCCAATCCGGCACTTTAGTAACACATCAGTAAGCGAATTCCGACGTCACCGTCAGCGCCACCTTCCCATCGGTCACCGTCCCCCCTTTCAGGCGAAGGCCGTCCGGCAAAAACGGCACCGACATTTCCAGCTGTCCGGCAAAACGCGAACGGGACCACAGCTTGCGCAAATCGACGCCGGTATCGGTTTCGATCAGCGCCTGCATGCGGCTCAACCTGGCCGACTCCCCGCCGTGCAGCAGCATGAACAACCGCAAATAGTCCTTGTAATTGAGCGTCAGCTTCGAGGGAAGCCTCGCCGACCACTCCACTTCTTCGCCGGCGATCAGTTTTTTCATGTCTTCATGGGCTTTCCCCGCACCTTCGGCCACCGACCACAAAAACAAGAGCCAGGGAGAAGCGACGGCGACGCCTCGCTTCGGTTCGAACATCGCTTCCATCGTTCGCACGGACAGGCGAAGCAAAAACATTTCCGCAAAGGCCGCCGCCTGGTTCAAATGGCAGCTGCCGAATCCGTACAGCACGTATTCGGCCTCCTGCAGCGCCAGCGAATGGGACAAAGGGTCCGATTCTTCATACACCGGCGGTCGCATGGTGCGGTAATTGAAGCGCGTCAGCGCGTACTCGGCGACATAGGCGCGGTCTCTCGCGGCCAGCAGCCCCCCGGCCAACTGCTCGGCCAGCGACAGCGCCCGCTTTCCCGCCGTTTCCGCATCGGCCGACAAATCCGCGTCCGACGGCGGCCCGTGTTCCGCATCCGTATGCCGGTTCCACGCGCTGTACTTCGCCTCTTTCGCCTTGATTTCAGGATAAAGCGCGTCGGATTCGGGCGGACAAGACGCAGCCAGCTCCCAAGCCGCCCGCATGGAAGTCTCCGCCCTGTCCCGTTCTTGTTCCTGCAGGCTGCGCGCTTCCTGCTTCCGGCGGATGCGCTCCTGCTCCGCGGACAGCAAACGGCCATAAAGCGAAGCGGTTTCGCTGCGCAGAGTCTCGTTGATGTCCGACAGGCGGGACATCCGGGAAGTAAAATCCGTCCCGGTCAGCATGCCGCCGGGCTCAAACTGGTTCGCGTATCCGTTATGCAGGCCGACCAGGGAGCCGATGGCGGAATCCCGCTCGTCGAAATAGGATACATCCAAAAGCGGCACGATTTCCTGCAATTCCGGGGACAAATCGGACGCTTTTCGCGTCAGTTCTTCATTGATCCGCTTCGCTTCCCGCAGCCGCAGCTGAATTTCGGACAGCTGCCGAGCCAGTTCGGCATGTTGCGCTTCAATGTCCATCCGGTGATCCATCACTTTCGCCGCATAGGCATGGGCGGTTTCCAACAGCGCGGTCACTTCCCGCAGCTCCCGTTCCTTCGCTTGCTGCTGCCGCTCCAGCTCCCGCCTTCGCTCTTCCTCTTCTTCCCCTTTCAGCGCCGTTTCGATCGCGGCCAGTTCCGTCTGCAGCCGTTCGGCAAGTGCAGCGAGCGCCGCAGCGCTTTGATCGGCAATCCGATGCGCCAATTCGCCGATTTCCTCCAAAGCGGAAGCATTGTGAGCCGCGGCTTTCATGATCGATCCTTCCGGCCCGATCATCCGCTTGATGGCGGACCAGGCCATATCGAGCGCACTGTCGCGCTGTCGGATCAAATCTTCCAGCTGCTCGAGGCGCCGCACCAATGCGGCTGTCTGCTGCGTCTCCTCCAGCGTTGGACTGGACTTGACCTTCTCGTATACGTTGGCGATATACTCCAATGGAGCGCGGTATTTCATGTCTTCCAATATCTGCCGCCGGAAAACGTCATGATCCGCCAAATTTCCGGACAGTTCGGTTTGTAAGGAATCGTCGAGCCAGCGGGGGGTCGCCCGAATCCAACGCGGGGAGTCTCCCCCGGATGAAGCGAGATTTCGCATGACCACTTCGGTGTACAGCGATTTCGCCGTCTCGGCGTCCAGGCCGAACAGACCGTAATTTTTCAATGATTCCCGAAAGGCGGAATGCGCCGACCTTGCCGCCGCATCCGCGGCATACTTTCCGTGCAATTCGGCGGCTTGGACGCGCAAGAGCTCGATCAGCACCGCGACGAACATCAGCAAGGCGCCGAGAACTATCATCCAATATACGGACGCGGAGCCCGTTTCCGATCGAAAAAGCCGTTTCATCGCCTCGTTCATGCCGCCCCCCGTTATTCATGAATGACGACGACAATGCCGTTTTGTGCAAGTTCGCTGAGAAAGGCGGCCGAAGGGCCGACTTCTCCTTTGCTGCCCTTTTTGCGGAAAAAATGCCAAACGACGCTTTTCACCGGATTTCCTTGCCGGAGCAGTTCCGCGTCTTTGCGCATCTGGATGCGGAGCTGGCTTTCCCGAAACGTAAGGTACGCCTGGTGCAGCACGCCGCTCGCCGTCATCGCGTCGGCCATGCGCACTTCACCCGATGCGAGCGTAAATTGCGTCGCATAACCGGACACGAGCTTGCGCAAGTAATCGGCCGCTTCATCGTGCCTTGCGAATTCCGCTCTTCCCTCCAGTTCAAGAAACCGTTGGATGTCCCGTTTCGCTTCGCTGCCGTTCGCATACCTGGACCTCAATCGCTCGGCATATTCTTTGATCCACTGCACGTTTCGGACCGATTCCGCCGGATCGACGACGAGTGAACGGCCGTAACCGGACGCTTCGCGGTCTCCGCCGGCGGATATCATCTCCGGAAAACCGACAACACTGCGCAGCGCCGCCGCGACATGCCGCCCCAGCACAAAACCGCCGTATTTCAATTCCCCGTGAATATAGGCGGGCAGCGTTTGGGCGGCGGATGCGAGTCTTGTCAAGACGGAGTTGGTCGGCGTCTCCTCGCGCGGCGGCAGCGACAGTCGGGCCGTTCCCGCGTCGGCGCCGTCCCCGCGCCACCAGCCCGTCTCCCAGCCTTCGCTCCAACGCCAATACAAACCTCGATCTCCCTCGTCTTGCCCGTTCGAGGCGACGGAGCCGCAGCATACCCACGCGGAGGCCGCGCGGACGGAAACGAGCAGCGCTTTTTGCTGCAGGTCGGCCCGTTCGAACAGGTAAAGGCCGAGAAACAAAAACAGACATGTCAGCGCCAACACGACCGGCATCACCAACACGGATTCGACGGTGACGCTGCCGGAGGCGTCCCGGACAAACCGGGCGAACCACGACCTGTCGACGGCCGGTCGCGTTGAGCCGGACCACACATGCCGAGTTCCCATGATCGAATTTCAAGACGCGCTGTCCGGCTCGATCGGCCGGTCACCGATCCGGTTGATTTCCTCGTTGGTGGACTCGAACAGCGAATTGATCCAGTTGATGATCCATTTCCGGAACACGACGGCAATCAGCACGAGCACAGCCAAAATCAGCAATATTTCCAGCGTTCCCAACCCGTCTTCCTCTTTCCATAAACGTGCCATGGACGTTTTCAAAGTTTCGATCATATCCCTTGAGCCCCCTTAGTTCAAATAGAAAAATGCGGGTGCGGCGACGATGACCATGACGGTCAGAAACAGCACGGCCATCGGAAACACAAGCTTGGACGAAGCTTCTTCCCCCAACGTGAGCAGAGCGGTCTTCCGCGTATGCCACAGCTGCGCGTTCAGCGTGCGCAGCGTGCCGGCCAGTTCGTCTCCGCCTCTTTTGTAGTTCAACAGCAGCGCATTGGCGAACAGGGAAACTTCATGCACCGCGCATCTTCTGGCGAACCATTCGATCGCCTGCGGAAACGGCGTCCGATTGTTCAGCATCGTCAGCAGGCCGCGAAATTCGACATACAGCGGATGGTCGCGCTTGCCCGGCCTTTCGGCGGCCAGCTGCAGCGAGCGCATCAGCGTCTCGCCGGACTGCAGCAGCAAAACCAATTTGTTCAGGACAAAAGGAAGCTCCAGCACGATTTGCTGCTTCCGCCGCTTGACGCGCTGCATGACCTCCTTGTACATACTGACGGGAAGCAGGGCGGCCACCAGGGCGGAAAGCGCCATCACCGCCGTTTCCTTCGCGGCGAGAGCAGCCGCTGTTCCGACGGTCAGCGAAACATACGAGGCGCCCAGCATGCGCGTCAACCAATGTACGGACCGTTCCTCCGCGCGAGTCTCGCCGTGCAGAAAAGACTGGGCATAGCGGATGCGGCTGGCCGGTCCGCCGAATCGCTCCGCATAGAACAAACGAAGGGCGAGGCGCCGAAAAGGCGCCATCGCGTATTGCAGCGCGGCTTTCCGTCCAATGTCGGCATCGGCATACGGGACGCCGGCACGCACGAACGCCGCCAGCGCCATGGGCAGCGCCGCCAATCCGATGAGAGCCGACCATACCAACGTCATCGGTTCACCACCTTTTTACACCCGGATGTCCGTCAATTTGACGCACCAGAAGGCGCATGCGGCAATGACCGCGAGCGCCGCCAACATGAACAGCCGGCCCGTTCCCTGAAACAGCGGAGCCATATAGTCGCCGGAAGCGGACGAAAGAAAGGCAATGAGCGCGAGCGGCGAAATCGCGAGCACGCGGGATTCCCATTTTTTCTGGGCGGTCATCGTTTCGATCTCCCGCTGCAGTTCCAGCTTTTCGTGGATGAGATGCGCCGCTTTGCGGGCGATGTCCACCGCGTTGCCCCCCTGACGCTTGCATACCGCCAGCACTTCGGCAAAATCGCGAATATCCTCCACGCCGCTTCTGGCGCTGAAATCCGCCAGCGCTTTTTCCACCGGCACGCCGTTATGCACTTTGTGATTGAGCGCCTCCATTTCCCGCACAATCATCGCGTGCGGATGCGGATACATGAGGCGCAGATCGCCGACGGCGTCGCGGAACGCCGACTCGACGGACCTGCCGGCGGCCAGCGAAGAGGAAACGATGTGCAGCAGCTGCTGGAACTGAAGCGTCAGTTCCGCCAGCCTGCGGTTGCGCCGGAAGCGCGCGTACAGCGCCGGACTCCAGATGCCCGGCACCATCGCGACCGCCGACCAGACGGCATGTTGAAAAAACACGTATCCGACGGCGAACAGAAGCGCGCAGGACGCGGCGGCCACGAGCGCCGTTTCCCGCCAATCCGGACGGTATACCCGATAGTCCATTCTTCTTCACCCGCCTTTCCCGGCGGAATCGGCGGCAGGCACACCAAAGCCGGCCATGGTCCATTTTCTCGCTTTGATCAGGTCCCTGCCCGTGCTAACCAGCGCATGTCGCGATCGCCCCTCTTGCTCCGGATGCGGTTGATCTTCCGACACATACAGCGGATTCAGCTCATAATCGCCGTTCTCATACCCCGCCAATTCGCATATTTCCAACACGCGTCGCGAACGGTCGCGCAGCCGGCCGAGATGCACCATAATTTCGATGGCGGAGGCGATTTGCTGGCGGATGACTTCGAGCGGCACCCGGGAACCGGAAAGCACCATCGTTTCGAGACGGCTCAGCATGTCTCTGCACGAGTTGGCGTGACCGGTCGAAAGAGAACCGTCATGCCCTGTATTCATCGCCTGCAGCATGTCGGCGGCTTCCGGTCCTCTCACCTCGCCGACGATGATGCGGTTGGGCCGCATACGCAGCGCCGCGCGAATCAAATCGCTCATGTCGATTTTCCCCCTGCCCTCCATGTTGGCGTTGCGCGTTTCCAGCCGCACCACGTTCGGCAGCGTCACCAGCTGCAGCTCCGCGGAGTCTTCGATGGTGATGATGCGTTCCTCGGCGGGAATGAACTGCGACAGCGCGTTGACGAACGTCGTTTTTCCCGATCCCGTGCCGCCGCTGATGAACACATTGTATTTGGACCTAACGCACCGTCCGAGAAACTCGGCGGCCTCCCGGCTGATCGCTCCCCTGGCGATCAAATCGTCCATGGTCATCGGACGCGGGGGAAATTTGCGTATCGTCATCACCGGCCCGTCCAACGAGATCGGCGGCAGCACGACGTGAACGCGGGATCCGTCGGGAAGACGGGCGTCCACCATCGGGGAAGATTCGTTGACGACGCGATTTACGCGGCCCACAACAGTCTGGATAATATTCTCCAATTTCTCCTGCGAATCGAAAACCACCGGCGCATGGGTGATTTCACCTTCCTTTTCAATAAAAATCACATCATGGCGATTGATCATAATCTCGGTGATGTCGGGATCGTCGATCAGCGGCTGCAGCGCGTCCAAACCGCGAAACGAATGGAAAATGCGCAGCGCGAGTTTGCGCCGATCCCGGTTGTTCATCGCGAGACACCGCTCATCGTCCCACAGCTCCGCCTCAATTTTCGACAACAGCTCATCGTCGGAGGCGTCTCCGTGGAGGTCGAGGAACTGTTCCGTTCTCCGCTTATGCTCGTAATACAAGCTGTCCATCGGCCTTCCTCCCTTTCTCCCCGGACATATGGAGACGCAGCACATGTTCGTCGTACAGTACGGACCGGAGCGTGTGCTCTTCCGGACGTTTCCACTCGGGGATATAGGGGAGCCGCCCGCTGAATCGAATCCCCAGCCGGTCCAAGAGCACGGGTTTCCCGCCGGAACTCCGGTTCCATATCCAGCGCGTTTTCGCCGCGAGCGGCGGATGAACGCCGCGCAGTTCCCGGTTCCAGCGCTGCCACCTTTTGCCGGTTTTGGCCACGCATGCGGCTTCGTCGTTGACGAGCCAATACACGGCGTCGCAGGCGGCAAGCGCGCCGCGAATTCGCGGATGGGCGGTCGAGTCCAGATCGAACACGATCAGTTCCGCTCCGGCCGCTCTGCGCAGCGATTTCACGAGGCTCACCGCCGTCTCCTCCTCCATCGCTTCCGCATCCTCTTCGTGCAGCACCGGGGGCAAATACGAAATGCCGGAATGATCGTCCCGATGCAGCAGCCCCGCCCATTCCGCCGCGTCGATCTCCCTGCCGGATTGGATCCGGTACAGCGCTTTGGAAAAAGCGGCCGGATCGCGCACGTCGAGCAAAGTGTCCAGCGTTCCCAACGGTTCCAGACTGACGTACAGCGCCGAATGGCCGCGCTGCGCCAACACTTTGCACAGATTGACGGCAAACGTCGTCTTCCCGCAGCCACCGACCGCCGAATACACCGCCACCGTTCGCGGCGCGGCGACCGCGGAGGCGTCGCGCTCCCCGTCATCCCCGCGCAGACGGTCGCCGTGCCATTTCTCCAACAACGACAACAAACTCGCCGCCGACTGATACTTGAAAACGCTGGGCAGCGGCGATTCGGCGGCGACCTCTTCGCGCCGGTCCGTCAGCACGCCGATCACCGGAGCGTGGAGCCGCGACGTCCAGCCGCCTTCCCGCATCCATTCGCGATCGACGAGCACGACGTCCGCCGTGTTCGCGGCGCTCCACTGTTCGAGATGTTCCTTGGATGTCAGGCATTCCAGTTGAACCCGGCGCCCCGCTTCTTGCGACTGCGCGTATTGACTCAGCAGGCGCAAATATTCGGGGTCCGGCGCCGCAACAACCACTGTGAGCTTTGCCAACTTTCGCACCACCCACCTTCCCGGGCAACAAAAAAAGCACACGCCGAACAGGGATCGCATTCCCTCTTCAGCGGTGCTTCCGCTGCCAATCATTTCTATTTTTTCGTGTGACCATTATATATCGTCCGGTAAAATTTGACAAGAGATAATTTTTTTCTCTGGAATTTCTTGCTTTCGGTATTTTTTTCTCCATGGACTTCCGGATCCGTCTTCACCAAAAGCGTACGGCCGGTAACGGCTCGCTCCCTAACCCGTTTTTCCCAGCGGCAACCACCAGTTCCATCTGCCGAACAGTTTCATCAGCGAAGGCACCAAGATCATGCGCACCAAGGTGGCGTCAATGAAGATCGACGTTGCGATGCCGATTCCGAGCTGTTTGACGCCGGACACGCCGCCCCAAGCGAACGGGAGCGTGACCGCAATCATGATTGCCGCGGCGGCGGTAATCGTGGCGCTTGTGTTCGCCAATCCTTCCCGGACGGCGGCATCGTTGTTTCCCGTGACACGGTACGTTTCTTGCATGCGGGACAATAAAAACACGCCGTAATCCATACTGATGCCGAACACGAGTCCGAAGACGAACACCGGAATCATGACGGCGATGGCTGTCGGCTCCAACCCGAAGCGGCTTTCCTGAAAAACGGCGGCGAGAATGCCGAAGGATGCGCAAATGCCGAGCAAATTCATCAAGACGGTTTTGAGCGGAATGAGCACGGAGCGGAAAGCGGCCAGCAGGATGATGGAATTGGACGCGAAAAGAAACAGCAGCGTGTAGGGGATTCGCCCGAAAATTTCGTCGAACACTTCCTGCCGATACTTTGCTTCCCCGCCGTACACGAGCCGCAGGCCGCCATAGCCTGTTTCCCGTTCCCGCATCCATTGTGCCGCTTCTTTCGTTCCGGGAGCATGCCGGAGCGTGACGGAAATCAGCATCCGGTTGCCGCGTACCCAACGCGTCACGTCGTCGTGTTCCCGTATCCGGCTTTCATGCATCTGGTGCGTGCCGTTATCCTGCGTCCGCATTCGCCGATCGCGCATCCCGTTCGTATCGTTGTGGTTCGCCGGCAATCGGCGATCGCTCCCGTGATCCAGCCCCGCATCATTTTCTGCCGGTGCTTCCGTGCGCATTTTCCTTGCGTTCCCCGCATTTTCGCCGTGGTAGGTTGAAAAAGGCGTATTCTTATCCGGCATCCGTCCGGAAAACACGGAATCGACCCGCAGCACGGCGGGATCCCGCTCGAGACGGCGGACGAGGCTCAATGCCGCGTTCCAGTCCGAAAGATTCGGGGCGGGACGCTCCGTTTCCGCGATGACATATACTTGCGAAACAGACGGCGGTTCGAAATGACGCGCAAACTGTTCCGCGGCCAGCCTCGATTCCGTGCCGCGCGGAAGGGAGGATGCGTCCGGGATCGCGACTTCCAGATTCGCCAGCGGCCAGAAACAGGCGGCCAACGCCGCGGAGGCCAACAGAGCCATGCGCACGGGCCGCTTCATCACGGCGTCGGCAAGGGAACGCCAAAAAGCCGATCGGCCGGACGCGCGCCTGCTCCCGCTTTCGCGACGAATCCGTTCCGCGCATAAAGCGAGCAGCGCGGGTATGAGCGTCAAGGCGGCGGCCAGCGCCAACAGCAGCACGATCATCGCGCCGAGCGCGACGGTATAAAACATCGGCAGCCGGATGAACAGCATGCCGCCGAGTCCGAGCAGCACACAGAGCGCCGAAAACACGACCGTCCTGCCCGCCGTCGCCATCGTCACGGCAAGCGCCTCCGGCACGGGACGCCGTCCGAGTTCTTCGCGGAATCGGCTGACCAAAAGCAGCGCGAAATCGATGCTGAGGGCAAGTCCCGCCATCGGAATGACGTTCAGCACAAACACGGACAAACCCACGGCGCGGCCGATCAACGCCATGGCCGCCATCGCGGAACTGACGCAGACGAGACCCGTAATGACGGGAATCATCGCGGACACCGCGCCGCCGAACGCCAACAGAAGGATGAGAAAAGCGGCCGGGACGCCGAACGCTTCCGCGCGGCCCAGATCATGGCGGACGAGGCGGTTCACGTCGTGCTGCACGACCGCTTTTCCCGTCAGTTTCACGGCAATCGCGCCGCTTTCATCCCGGGCAATGCGCCGCCTCAACTCGGCAATCGCCGGGGCCATTTCATGAGCGGGCTGACGAAACACAAGCAGCGCGTAGGCATAATCGCCGTTTTCCATGCGGTCCTGCCCGAATGGGGGAACGGCGTACTGCAGCCCCTTGACGTCCCGAAGGCGGTCGAGCGTGTGCGAGATGTACGCATGAAAGTCGCGCCGCGGCACCTCGCTTTGCTTTTCGAACAGCAAAATCACCGGATCGGTCGGAATGCCGAATTCGGCCTCCAACAGACGCCGGGTTTCGCTGTCCATGCCGTTTTCCAGCACGAGGCCGTGATCCTGGAGCACACCGGGGAGCTTGTCCGCGAACGGAACGGAGACGGCAAAAAGGCTTGTCCAGACGGCAAGGATGATCAGCGGCCGCCGCAGGGCCAAACGCGCGAAATGACGATACGGCACCACCCGTTTCCTCCAGTCATGCGGTGGATACAATCAACATGTGGCTGCGAACCATCACGAGAATAGATGCAGCGGCGGAGAAACACCTCGAAAAAGTAAGTATCCATTAACAGGGAAACAATGGGAGATCACCAACAACAAAGGCGTACCACTCGGGATATCCTCTTCTGCATCGGCGAAACGCTTCAAAATCACCGCTTGCAGCGTCGGGAACTTCGATCCGCAGCGGAATCGGCCCATCACGGAAAGCACCCGATGTCATTCACAGCCCCGGACCGTTTTCCCGATCACATCCTTCGCCCGCGTGACGGTCAGCAGTCGGCGGGCGAGCGACGGCGCGAACTTTCCGGCCCGCAACAGCATCGGCAGCAATCGCATGTTCCCGGTCCAGGAATGAACGGCGTTGCCCCATCGCATGGGGCCCGCGCACAGTTTCCGCAAAGACTGCGCGTAAAGCCGGCGCCATTGTTCCAAAGTCATTTCCCCTTGCAAGTACCGGTCCGCCAGAAAGGCGCACAATTCCGCGGAAAAAATCGCCGTCGCCATCCCGTCGCCGCAAAGCGGCGGAACGACCACCGCCGCATCCCCAATATGCGGCACCTTTCCCCAAGCGACCGGTTCGCGGCTGATCAGGACGGGAGCGGCCGCCGCCTCCGTGCCCGGAATGAACACGGCGCCGCGCAGCCTTTCGCCAAGCGCAACGTTTTCCCGGGCGGCCATTTCGAATACGCCGCGCGCCGTCCTGCCCGCACGCGCAAACGAATTTTCCGCAACGAGCGCCGCCACATTGTAGCGCTCCGCCTCGACCGGCGCGATCCCCAGGTATCCGCCGCGAAAAAAATATAACTCCACTTCTCCCACCGGGCGAACGCCGCCAAAATGCGCTTTGATCCCGACAAACGCCTGCTCGGCATCCCGCTTTTTTCCGGTCAGCCGATGTGCGGCCGCTCGTCCCCAGGCGCCGATGACCGCTTTGGCCGCTACGGAGGTCACGCCGTGCCCGGTGCGCAGCTCGACACGGTATCCCTTTCCTTCCATGCTCACGGACACGGCGGCGGTTCCTGTCAGTACGCTCGCCCCTTGACGGATCGCGGCGTTTCGCACGGCGCCGTCCAAAACGTACCGGCTGATCCCCATTGCGGTGCCGGGCAGCGGCACGCGGAGAAAAACGCCGTTCGCCGCCACGAGCCGTACGGCGTCCATCTCGGCGGGATGAAGCGACTCGACCGTACTTGCCAGACCGAGGCGGGACAAGGCTTCCCGGGATTCGGGGGACAGAAATTCGCCGCACGCTTTATGGCGCAAACCAGCGTGCCGTTCGATCAGCAGCGTTTTCCACCCGTGACGGGCCATGGCGTGCGCCATGCAGCTTCCCGCCAACCCCGCGCCGATGATGGCCACATCCACCACGCGCTTCACGCTCCTGTTCATCGGACGTGTCGGCCTTTCCCCGCCTTTTGACGACGTCGCGCGGCGCACTCGTTTGCTCCGTTCCGATCATCCGGCTTTTGAATGACGACGACGTAACGGAACAGCGCTTTCCAGCGGTACTGCAGCGGATAACCGGGAAGTTTCGCCGACAGCCGGCGCCAATCTTCCGCGCGGAAGCCTTTGGCCACGGACAGCGGACCGTCATGGCGAATCATTCGGTTGCGCGATATCCGCGTCGTCAGCCAAACCGCCGCCCACGGCAGCCAATGCCGGTGAATGTCGTTGAGGACGACGCCCCAGCGCGAAGCGTTCAGCATGCGGGAGATGATGGCGGGCAGTTCCATATCGGAAAAATGATGCGCGAACTGCGTCGCCGTCACAACGTCGCAGGATGCGGCCGGCAAGCTGCGCACGTCGGCTTGGACGACCTCGACCCGCGGCTCACCGCGAAAGCAGCGCTGCGCTTCCGCGCAGGCGGTTTCGGAACGGTCCGCCAGCACGATGTGCAGCCGGACGCCGTTCCGGTCGGCCCACTTCAACAATGCGCGGTTGATGTCCCCAGACCCCGCCCCGATGTCCAGAATCGAAAATCGCATCGGGCGTCCCGCGTCCTGCCACAACTTGCGCACACCGAACAGAACGGGATGCGAGGCGCCGAACAGCTTGTTGAGCGTGCGCAAACGCCGGTACGCCTCCGCCAGTTCCGCACCTTCTTCTTGCGGATCGTCCATCAGCTCCGGTTCGGCCGCACGCTGGCGAAACCGCAAAACGGTTAAACCCGTCAACGTTCAGCCACTCCTTCTCCCGGCGCCGACGCGCGATTTGCGGACGTATTTACAGGGGCGACCGTGCCTCGCTCCCTCGCGTCCGCATCTTCTTCATCGCTTTTCCGCACGGAAAACGCCGCCGGAAGCCTATCGCTTTTCCGCCGCTTCACCTGCGCGGCATCCGCCGACGAGCATGCGCGAGACGCGGAAGGAATGCCGATGGTCACGCGTACCTTATCCGTTTCGGCGTCAGTTTCGTCATCATGCCCGAACCGGGACCGTGATACGGCGTCATCGTCGCGACCGTGAGAAAACCGCTTGGCGGGGACATAGGTCATGCGCAGCATTTCCGCCTGCATGCCCGGACCGAAGGCCAGCGCCAAACCGTCGCATTGCGCGCCGTTATGCTTCCTTTCCGCGAGTTCCTTTCTCATTTCGTCCAGCACGAACAAGATCGTCGCAGACGACATATTGCCGAATTTGCGCAGCACTTCGCGGGAAGCGCGGGTGTCTTCATCCGTAAGGCGTAAAACGTTCTGCAGCGCATCGATGATGCCTCTCCCGCCGGGATGAATGACCCAAAAACCGGGGGCGGTTTCCTCATAATCCGGCCAAAACCGTTGAATTTCCGGGGGAACCATCGAGCCGATCCGCTCGGGTATGCGAGGCGAAAGACGGAGGCGAAACCCGTGTTCTCCGATGTTCCAAACCATGTCGTCGGAGGTGCCGGGCAGGATCGCCGCGCGGGCTGGTCCCAATCCAAAAAAATGCGCCGTCCGGCCGCCTTCCACGGCGCCGACTACGCACGCGCCCGCACCGTCGCCGAAAAAGGCGGCCGCAAACAAATCTTCCTTGTCGACGGTCGGTTGAATATGCAAAGTGCACAATTCCACACACACGATCAGCACTTTGGCGTTCCTGTCCTGCTCCGCGATGTTTTTGGCCATGCGGATCGCCGTCAACCCGGCGGCGCATCCGAGAAAAGTCAGCGGCACACGCACCACCTGTTTGCCCAAGTCCAACCGTTCCGCGACCATGACGTCGAGTCCCGGCAAAAACATCCCCGTGCAGCTCACGGTGATCAGGTGAGTGATTTGGCCGGCTTCGATGCCGCTGTCCTTGAGCGCGCTTCCGGCGGCGGCCAGCGCGAGCGGGACCGCTTCCCTCCGGAAAATCTCCATTCGTTCCGTCGTCGCGGGAATGCGTTCGATCGGCGTTTCGGCCGTGTACCGGCACCGTTCCGGCGCTTCCAGCAAATTCGGCTCGCAAGTGTACCGCGATTCCACCCCCATTTGCCGGAAGACAAGCCGGACCCATCTCGAAGCTTCCTTGTGTTTTTCCAATGCCGCGGCAAGACGGCGTGCGGTCTCTTTCTGGTCGAGGAGATGCGGCGGCACGGCCGTGCCGATGCCGAGAATGCCGACGAACGGATGCGCAAGCTGCATGTTCACGTCATCTTCCTTCCCCCAAACGATTTCCGGAGCATTTGTCATGGGATGCCGCGTCCATCGTGATGCGGATTTGGACATTCCGCTTTTCCATGTTTATGGTGGGACGCCGGCGATTATGACGTGAAATCACGATTTCCGGCTTTCTTTTCCCGCGATACGCTTTCGACCGTATCCGGACATCCGGTTTCGAGTGAACACAACCAACGTGCCGTATCTCCAATCGTCCAACATAAAAGATGGCGAAGCGCAAAAGAAAAAGACCTCGACAACCGAGGTCTTTCGGCAAAGGATGGCTTGATCTTGTTCGGCGGTCAATCTCCCGCGCGGAAGGCGCGCATCCATCGTCCGTACGGTTTGCGTTTGTCCGCGATCACCCCGCGCATATATTTCGCCAACAGCGGCTGCAGCCTTTCGCGCAAATGGCGCATGAAGCGGGCGTTTTCCTGGATCAGCCGGCCTTTCCAGTCGTTTTCCACCACTACGGAATACGGCACGTAAGGAATCGTGGCGGAGGGCATCCGCGGGAACGAGGCGAGCCATTCCTTTCTGCCGCGAAACGCCACATCGCGATTGCCGATATAATCGACCGTTTTCCCTTCGGACTCCCATCGCGTCAGCAAACGTACACGCCGCATCGTCGCGGCCAGGTTCCATCCCGCGCGATTGTGATCGGCGACCGCGATCAGATGATCGGCCGCGTCACAAAGCGCCCGCGAAGACGGCTCGTCCCACAGGCTGGAAACATCGACAATCAGCACATCGGCGCGTATTCGTTCGCGCAGTTTCGCCGCCGCGTCTTCCCGCCACGCTTCGCTCCCCGCCCCGTGCGGATCGGCCGGATAACAGCCGAGATGCCCGAACGTGCGGAACGGTTCCGCCCGCCCCGCCCCGAACAAACAATCCGAAAGCAGCCGCGGAGGCGCCGTGTCCGGGTCGTCCGGATTGCCGCGATCCAGCAGGCGATAATGAGATGGCGAAGCTTTCGGAAATTCGATCAGCGCCGTGCGCACGCGCAAAGACTGGAAAGCAAACGCCAGCGAAAAGGCGGCAAACGTCGATCCGCAGCCCGGATACAGTCCGCCGACGACGATCAGGCGCGAAAATGCGGCATTTTCAGCCTCGCCGGCAGCCGCGGCCCAATGTACCGGACCCGCTGCGTTCCTGCGCGAACGCTTTTCCGTTTCCGATAACGCTTCCAGCGCCTGAACAAGCTGACGTTTGACCGTCTCGGCGTCCGCATATCTTTTCTGCGGATGCGCCGCCAAAAGCTTGACCACGATGTTCTTGACGGCGGTCGGCGTCCCGGGCGGAAATCCGCTGTGCACTCGGCCTTCCGAGGCGTGCTTTCCACCGCTCAGCAGATGATAAAGCAGCGCGCCGAGATTGTACAAGTCCGTCCTCGGGTCGGTGTGCCCGTCATATTGTTCCGGCGCGGCAAAGCCCGGCGTGCCCATGCGCGCGGAAGGCGCTTCGGCGCTTGGCCTTCCCGAGGCGATGGATGGGGACGCATGCTCACCGAACGCGCGCTCATCTCCCAGAAAGCGGGCGATCCCGAAATCGATCAATTTCAAATGACCGCCCCGGCCGAGCATGATATTGGACGGTTTCAAATCGCGATACACGATCGGCACGGGCAGTTCATGATGCAGATAGATCAAGATGTCGCACAGCTGAACACCGATCTGCAGCACCCGGTTCAGGGAAAGCCGGCAGCCGGAACGCGCAAATACGTCCGCCAGCGTATCGCCTTGCACGTATTCCATCACGAGATAGCAGTAACCGTCGCGGTCGGGGGCGGCGTAGTCGACCAACGTCGGCAAATTCGGATGATGCAGCTTGGTCAACAGTTCCGCTTCGCGCGCAAAAAGACGCGAGTCTCCGCGATGCACGATTTCCTTGACAGCCCACTGTTTGCCCGGCAGTTTCAAATCTTCGGCCAAATACACGTTCCCCATGCCGCCCCGGCCGATCAGCTCGACGATTTTGTACCGATCCGCCAGAACGGACAGCTTGCGCAATTTCGGCGGCACCGCCGTCATCGCCGGCACACTCCCTTCCATCCGATTAAAGGATGTGACGTGTATTGGCAATTATAACCATATTCCCCGCATTTGCCAACCCCGCGGCATGACAAAGGATCGGTCCCATGATGGGCCGATCCTCGTCCAATGCGGCGTATTCAATCTCTCTTCGCGTTTTCGCGCAGACTTGAAGCCGATTCAAGGCGACATGGCCGGAACATGAAATCATCCGGAAACTCACGGTTTGGCGTCACTTTGGCGGAAATCATGCCGCGGCTTCCTTTTCAACGAATCCCGACCGATTTTTCATCACGATGTCGGCTGTTCACCCAATTTTTTTTCGAAAAGCACGCGACAGGTTTGAAAACCGAACTTTTCATGAAGTTTCCGGGACGGAATATTTTCGATTCCCGTCTCGGATCGAAGGATGTCGGCGCCGCGTTCCCTCGCTTTTTTCTCCACATACTCAAGCATCCGAAGGCCGATTCCACGGCCTTGATACTCCGGCGTAACCAAAAGGTCGTTGATTTCCGCAATCGATATTCCATAGTCCTTGATGTCTTGGAAAACGACCCATAAATATCCGACCACTTGACCGGTTTCATCATCAAACCAAATTTCGGCGATCGTTCGTTGATCTTGCGTCGTCTCGACAAGATAGGCGTAAAATTCATCCGGCTGCGAGGTGGAAAACCATTTCGCGCGGTATTGATCATAGGGATCTCTTCTTGCCCAAGGCGTCTCGCTCGCGTAATTGGTCCGACAATGAAACTCGAGAATCATCGGCTTATCATCGGTTGCGTTTATGGGGCGTTGGCGAATCATCTTCCGATCCCCCTCTTGTTTTCCGGTTCTCGCTTTGGCGGGCGAAGCAACGAACTTGCCCCCTTTATTACGGCAAGGATCGGCCCTTCCGTGAAGAGCCGACCCTCAGTGGCTAGGTCATTCGCGTAGTCTCAAGATCATACCGGCGAATGGATCGGTACACGTTCCGACGCGCGCATCACTTCACAAAGTCCGGCGCTGACTGGCTCTCCCTCTCCGCGGAACGGCGGCGTGACACGATATGTTTCGCGATCAGCGCGCCGTGGCCGCGTCCGTTTTCGATGAAAATTTCGTTGGCTTCCCTTCCGGCGGCGATCACGCCGGCCACATACACGCCGGGCACGTTCGTTTCCATCGTGTCCGGGTCGAATTTCGGGGCGGTCGTTTCCTCGTTCACTTCCACGCCCATCGATACGAGAAATTCGCGGTCCGGACGATAGCCGATCAACTTCAGGACAAAATCGTTGTCCATTTCCACGATCCGTCCGTCCTGTTCCACGATGATTTTGTCCGGGCGGATTTCCGTCACCCGCGCGCGCCACAACATGCGGATTTTGCCCTTGTTCACCAGGCTTTCAAACTGCGGCTTGATCCACGGCTTGACGCTGTCGGACAGCCGCTCTCCGCGATAGACGACGGTGACGTCGGCGCCGACGCGTTCCAACTCCATGGCGGCGTCGACCGCCGAGTTTTTGCCGCCGATGATCGCCACTTTCGTTCCCTGGTACGGGTGCGCCTCCTGGAATTGATGTTTCACTTTCGGCAAATCTTCTCCCGGAATGCCGAGCCGGTTCGGATTGTCGAAATAGCCGGTGGCGATGACGACATGGCGGGTTTCATAGCGGTTTCGGACGCCATGCATCGTCACCGTATGCACGGCGAAGGCGCCGTCCAGCCGCTCCACCTTGACGACTTCTTCATAAGTGCGGATGTTCAGCCGTTTGCGCAAGGCGACCGTGCTGTAATAGTTGAGCGCCTCGCGGCGCGTCGGCTTCGCATTTTCCGTCATGAACGGCACGCCGCCGATTTCCAGCAGCTCGGGCGTGCTGAAAAACGTCATGTAGGTCGGATATTGATAAATCGAATTGACGACGCATCCTTTTTCCAGCACCAGCGTGTCCAGTCCCGCGTCCTGACATTCGATCGCCGCGGACAAACCGCAGGGGCCGGCTCCCACAATGATGACATCCTTCACGATGAACGACCTCCTTTACGATTGCGACGACCGCACTTTGATCCACGGCCTTCCGCGATACCAGTCGATCTCCACATCCACCTGGTACGCTTGGCGAATCAGATCCGCCGTCAGCACTTCTTCCTTCGGTCCCGCCGCGACGACGCGACCGTCATCCAGCAGCAGCACGTGCGTGAACATGGGCATGATTTCCTCGATATGATGGGTCACGTACACGACGGAAATGCCGTCTTCCCGGAACACGTCCAAATCCGCCAGCAGCTTTTCCCGTTCGTACAAATCCAAGCCCGCGCACGGTTCGTCCATGATCATCAGCCGCGGCCGCGACAGGAGCGCCCGCGCCAGCATCGCTTTTTTTCGTTCACCCTGGGAGAGCACGCCGAGCGGCGAATCGGCAAGGCGTCCGATGTTCAGCCGTTCCAGCACGGCGTGCGCCTCTGCTCTCGCCTCTTCCGGAATCGTCTGATAAAAACGCAAAAATCCGTACAATCCCGTCGCCACCACTTCCCATACGGGATCGCCCGGATGGAGTTTCTCCATCAACGACTGGCTGATATATCCGATCGATTTGCGAACTTCGCGCACGTCCACCTCGCCGTAACGGTGGCCGAGCACGGTCACCCGACCGCTCGTCGGAAACAAATACCCGTTCATCATTTCCAACAGCGTCGTTTTGCCCGATCCGTTTCTCCCGAGGAAAACCCACTGTTCCCCTTCTTTCATGTGAAAGGACACGTCCGTCAAAATTTGCCGCCGTTCTCTGCGAAAATAGATATGTTCGAAGCGTACCATATGTTGTTTCTCCTTCTCCCCATCGTTGCGAATATTTTCAATCGGGACTCGCCGAGAGCGGCAGCCGCATCGCCGCTCATCGGGCGGCCAACCCGCGCACGTAGGCCATTTCCGCAGCATGGGTGCCGTCCGTTCCGACGGGCGTCTCCAGCACGACCGGCACGTTCGCCAATTCGGGCGTCAGCAGCACGTCGCGCAGCGCGGCCGCGCCGATGCGTCCCCGGCCCGCCTGTTCATGGCGGTCTCTGCGCGAATGCGCCGGGTACATGGAATCGTTGAGATGCAGCGCCAGCAGATGGTCGAAATATCCGATTTGCCGCGCCCGGTCCCGCACTTCCGCCCAGTTGCCGCCGTCCCACACGCCGCTGGCAAACAAATGGCAGGTGTCGAGGCAGAAGCCGATTTTGTCCGGCGACGCGGACAGCTTGCGGATTTGCACGCTTTCTTCCAGCGTCATGCCGATGTCCGTGCCTTCCCCGGCCAAGTTTTCAATCAGCAGCTTGGCTTCGCCGCGCCAGCCATCCAAAACCTCATTTATACATTGTAAACTATTTTGATAGGCTTGCAACGGGGTTTTTCCCCGGTATTTGCCAAAATGCACGACGAGCCCCACCGATCCGCACGCCTCGCAAATGGCCAAATCGTTGCGCAGCGAGGCGACGACCGCCTTGCGCAGACGTTCGTCCGCGGCGGCAATATTGACCGGATACGGCGAATGGGCGATGGACACGAGCCCATGCTCGCGGCAGTACGCGCGGCAAAGAGCGGCGTCCCGTTCGTCGAACGTTTTGACGGCGAGGCTGCGGGGATTTTTCGGAAAATATTGATAGGACTGCGCGCCAATGGCCGTTGCGCGTTTCGCCGCAGCCAAATATCCGCCGCGAATGCTGACGTGACAACCGAGCCGCATCATGCGTTCCCCTTCCGTTTCGACGATAGGTTGTTCATGCTTTTCCCAGTGTCCGCTTGAAGCGGATAAAGTATGCGCGGCCGCGCACAAAAGCGCCTCTTGACGATCGGAATCGGCGCTGCTAAAATAAGGTCAAGGAAGCACCTGTTAAAGGGGAGTAGCTTGATTAGACAAGGTCGTCATTACGGGCCTCACCAGCCTCGGCTTTGTCGGCAACGTTACGTTGTTAAGCGAGACCTTTACCTTCGTGGGTAAAGGTCTTTTTTGATGAATGACCTTTACCCGGTTCGGGTGAAGGTCATTTTTGTTTGCCGGTACTTCACCGATTGACAGGCGCATGGAAATCCGGAAATCTAGAAATCCTCAAAACCAGAAGGAGCGATACGTTATGGACTTGTTCTCGCCGGAATTTTATGTCGCATTGCTTTCCGTCATCTTCATCGACCTCGTTATGGCCGGCGACAATGCGATCGTCATCGGGATGGCGGCCCGCAATTTGCCGAAACATCAGCAAAAAAAGGCGATTTTTTGGGGCACCTTCGGCGCCATCGTGATCCGCACGGTGTTCACGATCGCCTTCGTCCAACTGCTGCAGTTGCCGGGGTTGTTGCTCGTCGGGGGGCTGTTGTTGATCTGGATTTCGTACAAATTGCTCGTGGAAGAGAAAAAACACGACGTCAAGGAAGGCAAATCGCTGTGGTCCGCCATCCGCACGATCATCATCGCGGATACGGTCATGGGGCTGGACAACGTGCTCGCCGTGGCCGGCGCGGCTCACAACAACGTTTGGGTCGTTATTTTCGGCCTCCTGGTCAGCATCCCGATTATGATTTGGGGCAGCACGATCATCCTGAGGCTGATCGAACGGTACCCCGTGATCATCTACATCGGCGCCGGTGTCCTCGCATGGACGGCCGGAAAGATGATCGTCGGCGAGAAGTTTCTCAAAGGATTTTTCGAAGATCGCCCGCTCATCAAATGGGGATTGGAAATTGCGCTCATCATCGCCGTACTCGTCGCCGGACGTCTGAAAAAACGCAAACAGGAAACGCAGCCGGCGGCGTAACGCGTATATGCCGCGTCCCTCTGCTGCGTTTCCCGGCATACCGCTCCCCCTCGTGCAGAGTGCGATGATCCGTCAAAAAAATCCGCCGCTTTCGCGGTTTTTTACGCGCCTCCTGTTCGCGCGTTAAAACAGCTCGCCGGCATACCAGGTGTCGGCGGGTTGGATGTTGGTTTTGGCACACTTGTCCTCCAGCCTTCGGATGCGCCGATTCAGCGCGTCGAGAAGCAGCCGCTGCTTCGCTTTCTCGGCGCCGGAACACATGGACAGCCTTTTCAGCGCCGCTTCTTTGGCCTGTTCCGCGAAACTTAGCGCCAAATCCGGCCGTTTGTCGCGGTGTTCGTAAAATTTGGCCAGCTCGACGAACGGCTCCGCGTCCGCAGTGCGGACATTGGCGGCAAGCCGCCACAGTTCGGCCGCTTCCCGCCACCAACCGCGCCGCTTGCACGCGGCCGCCAAGCGCATCGCCTCATGACGCAGCTCGTCGAGCGGACGCGCCATCGCCCGCCGGTAAAGCGCATCCGACAATTCCGGCTTCCCCTTCTTGTCCAGCCATTCCGCGAGATCGATCAACTCCGCCGTCTCCATGCGGTCCGCATCCACCCGCCCGTCCAGCAGGCGCGCAAACAAACCGGTCAGTCCGGCCAGCGCCACCACGTCCCGCTCATTGTGCAAGAGCACGCCGTGAAGCAAACCGGCATCGCCTTCCGACAAATAGCGGAAATACAACGTCGGCGCCAACGAACCCGGCACATCGGATTCCCTCTCCATCCCGAGCACCGCGGCTTCCACATTTCCCAGCGAGCAGGAGGGAAGCACGCTTCTCCACAAACGGCGCGACGGATACAGCCAGTCCATATGGCATATGTGATCGTCCTTCAGGTCAAGGCGATTTAAAACAAAGCGGCTTCTGAGCACCGGCCAATCAAACGACTTCCCGTTGTAAGTGACCACATGGCGGAATCGCCGCAAACTTTCGTTGAAATAAGACAGCACCGCCGCCTCTTCCCCGGGATGCCGCATCAGACATTGTTCGATGACGAGCCCGTCGCCTTCCAGGTACCCGAATCCGAGCAAAAACGGCACGTTCCCCGCGCCGACGCCGAGGCCGGTCGTTTCGGTATCGAAAAACAGCAGTTCCTCCGGTACGACGCGGCAGTTTGACGCGCACAATGCGGCCAGCGCCTCCGCATGCCGCTTGACGTGCGCCATCGACGCCGTTCCGGGGATATCAGCGGCGGACAGCCGCCGAATCCGGTGCACGAATGTGCCGAATTCGGTTTCCTTGAGCGAGGCGGAAAGCGCCGACCATTCGTCATCGGCGCCGTCTCCTTGCTGCGCCGCGACGGCACGATCCGGTTCGTCAACGGACGGTGCGTCGTTCCGGTCCCCGCTGCCGGAGGTCAGCCTCCGCAGCCGGTCCTTCAGGCTCATGGGTCCCACATCCTTGCGTCCGTAGACGAAGAAACCCTGTGTGCGTCGGCGATATTCGACCGTACCGCCAGCCGTTCGTCGTCCAGCAGGTCGTTCACCAGCGAGAGCGCCAGCGACTTGCCGAGCAATCCGACTTCTTCGATCGGACCGACGCAGGACGGACATCCGCTCAGGCAGCCGCATCCCGCGATGACGCTGCGCGCTTCGGCGAGCAGCCGGCCGTGCATGGTGAACAGCTGCTCGGAAAGCCCGATGCCGCCGGGATACCGGTCGTAAAAAAAGATCGTCGGCAGCTTGTGGTGCACCGATTTGACCTGCGGGACGACGCGAATGTCCAGCGGATCGCACATCAAATACAGCGGGGCGATGTGGACGAGCACGTTGGCCAGGCCGAGCAGCGCAAACTGCAGGTCGTTGGCCGGACGCTTGGCCGCCGTCTCCTCGCTCAGACTGAACCAGTACGAGCTCGTATGCAGTTCTTCCTCCGGCAAGTGGATCGGACCCGAACCGATATTTTCATGAGTGCGCAGCCGTATTTTCTTGAAGATGGTCGGGCGCGCATGAATGGTGACTTCCCCGTACCCGGTCGAATGGGTGGCGAACGATTGCTCGCGGTCGACATGAAGCACCTTCAAATCGATCGCCATGTGCGCATCGGTAAAATAGTCGACGCTCACTTCCCGCACATAGGCTTTTTTCTCCGGGTAGTCGAGTTTCTCCACCTGATACTGCACGCCTTCGTGAATGTAGATCGCCTCTTCGTGGATCAGCGTCGGCGCGCTGAAGCGGTCGACTTCGCCGATGACGCGGCTGCCGTTCGTAATGTCGATGATGACGAAATTTTCCTGCGCCGCCGATCGCAGCGAAATGCTGTTGGCCGGAAACGCCTGGGCCATCCAGTGCCAGCGGTTGCCGACGCGATGCAGCGTCTTCTCTTCCGTCAAAAAGTCGAGCAGCTCCTCGAGCGGCTCCCCGCCGAACGTTTCCCCCGATTCGAACGGAAGTTCGTACGCGGCGCACTTCACGTGATCGAGCAAAATCAGCAGGTTGTCCGGGTGAATGCGCGCCTGTTCCGGCGAATGATCGAAGAAAAACTGCGGATTGGCGATGATATACTGGTCTAGCGGATTGCTGGCCGCGACCAAAAACGTGATGGCGCTTTCCGCCCGCCTGCCCGCCCGGCCGGACTGCTGCCACGTGCTGGCGATCGTTCCCGGATACCCGTTCATCACGCACGCCTGAAGCTGGCCGATATCGATGCCGAGCTCCAGCGCGTTGGTGCTGACGACGCCGAGGATGTCGCCGTTTCGCAGGCCCCGCTCGATTTCCCGCCGCTGCTTCGGCAGGTAGCCGCCGCGATATCCGCGAATGCGCTTCTGTCCGATATCCCCCTTGAACATGTCCTGCAAATACGTGAGCAGGATTTCCACCCGCACGCGGCTGCGCGCAAACACGATCGTCTGGATGCCGTTCTTCAACAAAAGCCCGGCCAGCTTTTGCGATTCCAGCACGCTGCTGCGGCGAATGCCCAGCTGCCGGTTGACGACCGGAGGATTGTAAAACACGATATGTTTTTCGCCCGACGGCGCGCCGTTGTTATCGATCAACGTCACGCGTTCGCCGATCAGCCGCTCGGCGTGTTCCCGGGGATTGGCGATCGTCGCCGAGGCGCAAATAAACTGCGGCTGCGAACCGTAAAAACGGCAAATCCGCTTCAGCCTGCGGATCACGTTGGCGACATGGCTGCCGAAGACGCCGCGGTACGCGTGCACCTCGTCGATGACGATATACCGCAAGTTTTCAAACAGCTTGACCCACTTCGTATGATGAGGCAAAATGGCCGAATGCAGCATGTCGGGATTCGTCACGACCACGTGACCGGCGTTGCGAATCGCTTGGCGCGCGGAAGGCGGGGTGTCTCCGTCGTATGTATGGCACTTGAATTCCGCCTCCATGCGGTCGGCGAGTTCCTGCAGTTCGGCGACCTGGTCCTGGGCCAGCGCCTTGGTCGGAAACAGGTACAGGGCGCGGACGCTGTCGTCTTCCAGCAAGGATTGCAGCACCGGCAAGTTGTAACAGAGCGTTTTGCCGGAAGCGGTCGGCGTCACGGCGACGATGTGTTCTCCGTTCGCCACCGCTTCAAAGGCGGACGCCTGATGGGTGTACAACGCATGGATGCCTTTGTCCTCCAGCGCCTGCCGCAATTTCGGATGAATGCCCCGCGGAAACGGAACGGTGCGCGCTTCCCGCGGCGGCAGCGTGTGCCAATGGGTGACCCTTTCCATGATTTCCGGCATGCTGCGAATCCGCTCGATCAGCTCGTCCAAGGAGTGGACCTTTCCCGTCAGGCGGTTCATGTGCGTTCTCCTTCCGTACGTGTTCATTGTCTCCATTTTACAGAATATACGTTCGCATATCAACGCGAAAAAACGAGCCGCCTTCCGGGCAGCGCCTCACATTTGGACATAGCGGCCGGCTTTTTTTCATATGGCGGCAACGTCGGTCGGTTTGCTTGCGGCGATTCGGTCGATTTCGGTGTTCATGGCCGCCGTTCCATGCCGCCCCATTTCCCGAGACGGCTAAACGGTGTCGGCGTACCCGTCCGCGATGACACTGCCTGCCTGAGTGCCCTATGCCCCCGAGCGGCTTAATTGCTTCGCCGATTTCCCTGTGATACTGTAAGGAATGTGGGGAAACCGAAACGATGAACAGGAAAGGATGAGAAAGATGATTGTGACAACCACACCGACGGTGGAAGGAAAACAAATCGTGGATTATTTCGGGTTGGTCACCGGGGAAACGATCATGGGCGCCAATGTGGTCCGCGATCTGTTTGCGACCATCACCGATATTGTCGGCGGAAGATCCGGCGCTTACGAATCGAAACTGCGCGACGCGAGAAAAATCGCGATTTCCGAAATGGAATACGAAGCGGCACGTCTCGGAGCCAACGCCATTGTAGGCGTCGATCTGGACTATGAAGTCGTGCGCGACGGCATGCTGATGGTCACGGTCAGCGGAACGGCCGTTCGGGTCATCTAGACGAGCGGTTCAACAGGCCCGCTTCCTGTTCCGGGTCAGTCCCGCGGCTTGTTGCCCGGAACAGGAAACGACCACAAATCTTTGGCCGCATACACGTTGGGCATGATCGGGCGCAGCTCCTCGACGAGTCGCTCCGCCTCCTCCTCCCTGTAGCGGGAGCTGAAATGGGACAAGATCAGGTGCCGGACGCCGCAATCCCTGGCGGCCACGGCGGCCTGTTCCATCGTGGAATGGTAATATTTGTGCGCCTGCTCCTGCAGCCCGGCTTCATAGGTCGCTTCGTGCACCAACACATCGGCGTCGCGGGACAGCCTGCGCGACGCGTCGCACACGCGCGTATCCCCGAGAATGACGATCACCCGTCCTTTGACGGGAGGCGCGGTAAAATCCCGGGACCGCAGCACTTGTCCGTCGCTCGTCGTCACGTCTTCTCCCTTTTTCAATCTGGCGTACAGCGGGCCGGCGGGAACGCCGAGCGCCGCCAATTTGTCCGCCAGCAGCTTGCCGGGCTGGTCTTTCTCGGTCAGCCGATAACCGTAACTGTCGATGCGATGCTCCAAGAGCGCCGCTTCCACGACGAACTGGTCGTCCTCAAACACAATGCCTTCTTCGATTTCCTTGATCTCCAGCGGATATTCCAGTCTGGCCTGGCTGATGGCGAGCGTCATTTCCACATATTGACGGAGACCGGGCGGACCGTACAGGACGAGCGGCGTCTCTCCGCCGTGATAGGAACGGCTCGTCAATAGCCCCGGCAGTCCGTACAAGTGGTCTCCGTGCAGATGGGTGATAAACACCTTTTCCAGCCGGGACAGCTTGATCGGAGAGCGCAAAATCTGGTGCTGCGTGCCTTCGCCGCAGTCGAACATCCAGATCGTCCCGCGCTCTTCCACCAATTTCAGCACGATCGACGTCACGTTGCGTTCCCGCGACGGCATGCCGGCCCCCGTCCCCAAAAAATACAGTTCCATTTCGCACCATGCACTCCTTGTCGCGGCGGACTTGCGGAATCCGGCGCGCTTGACGGTTTTATTCTGCCTTGTCCACATTAAAATATTTCGCGTCGGGATGCGCGAACACCATGGCCGAAACGGAAGCTTCCGGTTCCATCATGAACCCTTCGGTCAGATGGACGCCGATCTGTTCGGGCCGCATCAGGTCGAACAAGAGCCGCTGATCCTCGAGATTCGGACACGCGGGATAACCGAACGATACGCGGATGCCTTGGTAGCGCGCGCCGAACCGCTCTTGCATCGTCATCGTCGGCGGATCGGGAATGCCCCAGGTATCGCGCATGATATGGTGGATGCGCTCCGCCAATCCTTCGGCCAGTTCGAGCGCCAACGCCTGCAGCGCGTGCGAACGCAGGTAATCGCCGTTCTCGCGCAGACGGGCCGCCTCCTGGGCGATGCCGTGCCCGGCGGTCACGACCAGGAAGCCGACATAGTCCATGATGCCGCTCTCCACCGGTTTGAGATAATCGGAGAGGCACAAATACGGCGCCACCCGCTGACGCGGAAACGTGAACGTCACGAGCGGCCTGTCCTGTTGTTCGGGGGCGTAGACGATAATCGAATTTCCTTGCGATTGCGCCGGGAAGAAACGGTACATGGCGTGCGCCGATATCGTGCCGTTACGCGCCCCTTCCTGCAGCAGATCGTCGACGAGCGCCTTCAGCTCCAATGTTTTGGGATCTTTCTGCTTCAGCAACTGGTCGACTTTGCCGCGCACGCCGAGATGGTGGCCGAGCAGCATTTGCATGTTCACGTACGGAACGATATGGTTGATCGGATAATCGCGCAGCACGTGCGGCTCGAAGTCGGGCGGCACATGCACCGGCGCTTCGCGGTTCACCTCCGATCGGACCGCCCTGGTGTCGGCGGGCCCATCTCCATCGCTCCGCTTGCCCGCCTCTTGCGCCAGCTTCTCCATCTCTTCGCGCATTTCGCGGACCAACCGCTCGCGCTCTTCCGGATCGGTCAGCCGGTTGGCCAGCTCCAATCCGTTCATCGCGTCTTTTGCATACAGGACAAGTCCGTCATATTCCGGAGCGATGCGCGTTTTGGTGAATTTGCGCGTCAGCGCCGCTCCCCCGACGAGCAGCGGCACATCGATCCCCGCCGCCTTCAAATCCTGGGCGGTGACGACCATCTGCTGCGCGGATTTGACGAGCAGCCCGGACAATCCGATCATATCCGGCTTCTCCTTGCGGCACGCCTCGATCAGCTGTTCGGGCGGCACTTTGATGCCCAGGTTGACGATTTCGTAGCCGTTGTTGGACAAAATGATGTCCACCAAATTTTTGCCGATATCGTGCACGTCGCCTTTGACGGTGGCGAGAATCATTTTCCCTTTGACGGCCGTCTCCGTTTTTTCCATGTGCGGTTCCAGGTAGGAAACCGCCGCCTTCATCGCCTCCGCGCTCTGCAGCACCTCGGCCACGATCAGCTCGTTGTTGTTGAACAGACGGCCGACCTCGTCCATGCCGGCCATCAGCGGGCCGTTGATGATTTCCAGCGGTTTGTACCGCGTCAGCGCTTCGTCGAGATCGGCGAAAAGGCCGTCCTTGCTGCCCTCGACGATGTAGCGCGCGAGCCGTTCTTCCAGCGTCAATTGGGAAACCGGCGCGGCGGATTCGGTTTTTTTGTTGCGGAAATAGGCGACAAACCGCGCCAGCGTCTCTTCGCTCGTATGGAAAATGAGATCCTCGGCCAATTGGCGTTCTTCTTCCGGAATGGACGCAAACCGCTGCAGTTTTTCCGTGTTGACGATCGCGTAATCGAGACCGGCTTTGGTGCAGTGGTACAAAAACACCGAATTCAGCACTTCCCGGCCGGCTTCCGGAAGCCCGAACGACACGTTGCTGACGCCGAGAATCGTTTGGCAGGCGGGCATCGCCTGCTTGATCAGGCGAATTCCCTCGATCGTCTCCAGCGCCGAACCGATGTACTGCTCGTCGCCGGTGCCGACGGGAAACACGAGCGGGTCAAAAATAATGTCTTCGGGCGCCACGCCGTATTTATCCACCAACAGTTCGTACGAACGGCGGGCGACTTCGAGCTTGGCTTCGCGGGTGACCGCCTGCCCCCGTTCGTCGATCGTGCCGACGACCGCCGCCGCGCCGTAGCGGTGCATCAACGGCACGACTTTTTGAAATTTTTCTTCCCCGTCTTCCAGATTGATGGAGTTGATGATCGCTTTGCCCTGGGAATATTTCAGCGCCAGCTCCACGACGCGCGGGTCGGTGGAGTCGATGACGAGCGGCACCTTGACTTTTTTGGTCACGTGTCGGAGGAACTGCTCCATGTCGTGCGCTTCGTCCCGGTCCGGATCCTGAAGGCATACGTCGATGACGTGGGCGCCGTTTTTCACCTGGGCGCGGGCGATTTCCGCGGCTTCCTCGTATTTTCCTTCGGCAATCAGCCGTTTGAATTTCCGGGATCCGAGCACATTGGTGCGCTCGCCGACCATCAGCGGACGGTTGTCCGGTTCGACGTATACGACCTCGATGCCGGATACCGCCGGCGGATGGTCGCCATAAACCGTCCTGGGCCGGTAGCGCGCCAGCGTTTCCGCCAAGGCGCGAATATGGCGCGGCGTCGTGCCGCAGCAGCCGCCCGCGATGTTCAGCCATCCTTGTTCCGCGAATCCCGCCATTTTTTGCGCCAGCGATTCCGGCGTCTCGTGATAGTGCCCGATTTCATCCGGCAGGCCGGCGTTCGGGTAACAGCTTACCGCGGTTCTGGCCACACCGGCGAGCGTGCGCAGATGGTCGCGCATGAATTCCGGGCCGGTGGCGCAGTTCATGCCGACGGAGATCGGCCGCAAATGTTCCAAGGATACATAAAACGCGTCGATGGCCTGGCCGGCGAGCGTCGTGCCCATCGGCTCAATCGTGCCGGAGATCATGATCGGCAGCGTCCTGCCCGCCGTCTCGAACGCCTTCCGGATGCCCGCGCCTCCCGCCTTCACGTTCAGCGTGTCCTGCGACGTTTCGAGAAGCAGCACGTCCACGCCGCCCTCGATCAGCGCCAGCGCCTGTTCGTAATAACTTTCCACCAGTTCGTCGAACGTCACCCCTCCGGTGACGGTCAGCGTTTTGGTCGTCGGGCCCATCGCGCCCGCGACGTACCTCGGCCATTCGGGGGTGCTGTAGCTTTTCGCCGCCTCCACGGCGAGCCGCGCCGCGGCGAGATTGATCTCCCTCGCCCGGTCGGCGATGCCGTATTCGGCCAGCACGACCGATGTGGCGCCGAACGTGTTCGTTTCCACGATATCCGCTCCGGCCTCCAAATATTGCTCATGGATGCCGCGAATCACGTCGGGACGCGTGAGCACGAGCATTTCATTGCAGCCTTCCAGCTCTTCCCCGCCGAAATCCTCGGCGGTCAGCCGCTGCTCCTGAATCATCGTGCCCATGGCGCCGTCCAGGATCAAAATTTTTTCTTTCATCCGCTCCTGGATGGGCGGCTTGTTCCCATTCATCCCCATTCCCCCGTCCAAAAGGCGAAATCGCGCGGGCATCGCGCCATCGGATGCGCTGCGCCGCACCGGTTTTCGCGCCGTCAGTTTCATTAGAAAGATACCTAATAGTCTACCAAATTCGTCGGAATATTGAAAGGCGCGAAGGACAGGTTCGGCTCGTTATTCCGCCAAAGGCAGGCGTATTTTCAGCGTCCAGCCCGCACCGGGCGCCGTTTGGATGTCCAGCGATCCCTTCAACTCGCGCACGCGGTCATGCATGGCGGCAAGTCCCAGACCGGATGAAACATGTTCCGCTCCGCGCCCGTTGTCCCGCAGGCAAAATTCCACAAAACGGGCATGTTTGCTCAGCGAAAAATGAAAATATTCGGCCTCGCCATGGCGAATGCCGTTGGTGATGCCTTCCTGCAAAGCGCGGTACAGCACGTATTTTTGCGCGGCGTTGAGCCGAAGACCCCGGGCGATGTCGTACACGATCGTAATTCCCGTATAAGCCATCGTTTTTTCAATAAACGACTCCAGCTCCGCTTCGAATTCTTTCGTTTCGTCGATGCCATCTCTCAGCATAAACAACGATTTGCGCAAGTTCTGCAGCCCTTCGCGGACCTGCCTTTGCGAATTGTCCAGCTTTTCCAGCGCAGCTTCCATATCTTGGTTGACAATCAGCCTTTTGCCGGCTTCGATTTGCAACAACACCGAAGTCAGCGTATGGCCGATCGTGTCGTGAATTTCCCCGGCGATGCGGTTCCGCTCGTCGGAAATCGCCTTTTCCACCAACGCCTGGGCCGCCTCCCGCCTGGAGTGCTCCAGCGAAACGGCGGTTTCCGAAACCGTATCCGCCAACTCGACATTTTCCTTTTTTAATTGGCTGTACATGATCGCATTTTGGATGGAAATCGCGATGTGGCTGGCCAGCAGTTTCAATATTTCAATCCGCTGCGCCGTGAATACCCCGTAGGATTTGTCGTTTTCCAGATAAATCATGCCGGTCAATTCGTTTTGCCGGATCAGCGGAACACACAGCACCGACCGCACTTTCGCGGTGTCCGTCAGCGCGTATAACGGATCCGGGCCGCCCATTCCATCCCCGCGGTCCGCAACATACACTTCCCGCGTTCGAAACACATATCCCGCAACCGACTGCATCGCTTCGGAACAATCGGCCAGCGGGGTCCAGGAAAGCAATTGGCACGCAAGCCCCTGATCGTCGCTTTCTCCGCTGGCCGCCACCGACAAACGGCCGTCTTTCGCCAGCAGCAGCGCGACGCGCTCGGCGCCCGAAAGATGCAGCACGATGGACAACAGCTTTCTCAGCAAAGGTTCCAGCTCCATTTCGCCGGACAAAGCCTGGGACGCCTGCCACAAAGCCGACAGTTCCAGCGAATCCGGCGTAGGGAGGCGCGATTGCGCAGCCATTTCCTGCGCCGTGTGGGCCGCGCGCTGCGCAAGCCACGGCGCGTTGTGCACCATTTGGTGCGCTTTCGCCGTCGCTCCCCAGGCGAGATATCCGTAATACGCGGCGCTGAGGTGGCGTTCATACGCCTTCCGGTGATGTTTTTGCAAATAAAATCGTGCGGCCAGTTCGTGGGCGATCGCCGCATGCTGCAAATAATCGTGTTCGGTCGCGGCGTCAATCGCGCGCCGGTACAGTTCGGCCGCGCGGGCGTCGGCACCGGCCAGGCGGGCCATTTCGGCGTCGATCAGCAAACATTTGTGTTCATAATGGGAGGGACAAAACCTCGCCCACTTTCCGAATCGCCGCCGTTTGCCGCGCACGATGCCGAGCAGCCGTTTACGCTCTTTGCCGGAGCAATCGCCGATCTTCATCAAAAGCAGCAAACAGTAATAAAAATCATGCTCCGGCACGGCAATATAACCGTAAAAATCGCCGATCAGTTTTTGCGCTTCCTCCGCCGTTTTCAACGCTTCTTCCCGGTTGCCGAGCAAAAACAGCGCTTGCGTTTTGCACAGCAAATAATCGAACATTTTGCGCCGATCCGACAGTTTTTCCCGGTATTCGTCTTCACGAAACGCGTAAGACTGGTCGTCAAAGCGGTAAACGTTGTCGGTTTTGCCCTGCAGATTGCGCACCCATTGGCGGTACAGCGTAAGAAATTCGCCGTAAAACGGGTCGTTGATCCGATCCTTCAAGCGGAAAGCCTGCTCGATTTCTCGCCCCAGTTCATCCAGCGAAACTCCGCGCACATGGCGAAGCGACAGCAAATGGGAGACGGCGTATACGACAAATTGCAAATTGCCCGACTGCACGCTCAAATCCCTGGACAGTGTCAGGAGCCGCTCGCTTTCCGCCGGCGGGTTTCCCCAATGATGGATAAAGGCGCCGTACAAAAAGGACACATAATATTTGTCGGCGATCGTTCCGTATTGTTGCGCCAGTTCCCAGGCGATGTCCCCCAGTTTCAGCGCGCCGCGAATGTTCCCCATTTGAAAGGCGGTAATAAAGCCGTAGGCGGCAAACCCGATCCCCGTATTGTGGAAAATGCCCGATTGATACGAATAACGGCAGGAAATCAACGCGAGATAAGCCATCAGCTCGGGATTGACCACGTAACAGGAAGGGCCCAGCGAAAACAATATGTCCATGACTTCTTCGCGCTCTTTGTCGGAGGCCTGCGCCATGGACCGAAGCTTCCGCTGTTTTCCGATGATTTCATAACATTTGACCTTCAGCCATTCCCGCAAAATCCGCGCGTTGCCCGGTTGATACGGGATATTCCATCCGTAATCTTTGAGCGCCTCCAAACCGAGCGAAATCGCCTCTTCGTGACGGTCATGTCGCGAAGCGAGCAAGATTTTCATGAGGTACACCCGCGTGCGGTCGGTTCTATCTGCCGCATGCCGGATCAGTTCGCGAAACAGCTCTTCGGTATCGGCGCTGTCCCCGACGAGTGAGAGACTTTCCAAATAACCGCGCTTCAAATCGTAAATCAAGCGATAATCTTCCGTCCAGGCCCGTTCGCTTAACAGGCCGATCCCTTCTTTGTAAAAGACGATGGAATGGTCGAAGGCATTGGTTTCCTTGGCGCGGTTCCCCGCCAGCAAATTCAAACCGGCCAAACGTTTTCGCTCGCTCTCGGTCAAAAGAGTTTTCACGCGGTTCAAATGCGTCACAATGTCAAACAACAGATCGCCGTTCGCGGCGGGATCCGTATCATACTTTTTCAGCCAATACCATCCCAGGCGGTAATGCGCGTCCAGCTTTTCCTGCTCCGCCATGGACGAATAGACCGCTTTGCGGACGCGGTCGTGGGCAAACAGATATCCGGCCGGCGGATCGGCCAAAAGCAGTCCGGTTTTTTCCAGCTCGTCCGCCATGCGGCGGATATGGTCGACGGTCTCCCCCGTCAATTCGGCCGCCATTTGGATATCCAAGCGGTTTCCGGCGCACGAAGCGAGGGACAACATGCGCATCTTGTCCGGCGATACCCGGCCCAGCCGCGCAACGAGCAGATCGACGACGCTGAAATGGGATTGCTCGAAAGAAGAGGGTTTCACGGTTTGCTCATGATCCGTTATTTGTTCCATCCGCCATAACCATTGGCCGCTCTCGGAAGAAAAGCGAAGTTGTCCGCTTTCGTGCAACAAACGCAAATATTCGCTGATAAACAAAGGATTGCCTGCCGTTCGGGCATGCAAGTACACGGCCAGCTCCCGCGTTTTGATCGGCGGACAATGGAATGTCGCTCCCAGCCATTCGGCGATATCGTCGGCGGAAATGGCGTCGAGCCGGATATGCTGCACGCGCTCGCTTACGCCGACCAGACGCTGCAGGGCTTCTTCCCAGCCGGAACGGTTTGCCGCGTGGCCGGTCCGGGAGATGCCGATCACACTCACGTGAGAAAGATCCGTCTGTTTCATGATCAGTTCCAGCAATTTGAGCGAGGCCGGATCCGCCCACTGCAAGTCGTCCAGCACAATGACGGCGCAAGCGCCCTTTTCCTTGAAAACGCGCAGCAAGCGGACAATCGCCATTTCCATGCGATGCTGCCGCTCCACGGCGGACTGCATCTCCCGATACGGATGCCGGCCGAGAATCAATTCCAACTGCGGGTTGATACTGGTCAACACATCCACATGGGGGCCCAATACGTCCAACATTTTTTGCCGCCATGCGGAAAACTCCTCCGCGTCCTGCGCCATGACGAAACGGATGAAGGCGTCGAACACGTCCATCCACGGTCTTAAAGGCAAATCGCGATGATATTGGTCAAATTTTCCGTAAACAAAAATTCGTCCTTCCGCCGCCTGCTCGCGCTGCAGTTCGCGGACAAGGCGGGTTTTCCCGATGCCCGGCTCTCCGCTGACGAGCAAAAATTGGCCGGGCATTCGTTCGCTTTGGGCAATAAACTCGCGAAGTCGGCGCAATTCGCTGTCTCGGCCGACAAGCCGGGAAGAAATCCACAGATCGGACGGGGGGTCCTGTTTTGCCGGACGAAAGCCGCTGAACCGCCGCGCCGATCGCACTTGCGCAAGGCATTCCTGCAAATCGAGCCGAAGGCCGTAGGCGCTCTGATAGCGTTCATCGGCGGTTTTGGCGAGGCATTTCATGACGATGGCGCTTAGCGTTTCGGGGATTTGCGGGTTTAGCCGCGTCGGCGGCGCCGCTTCCCTCGCCAGGTGCGCGTGCAGCCACTCCAGCGGTTCATTTGCGCGAAAAGGCGGCTCTCCCGTCAATAATTCGTACATGATGCAGCCGAGGGAATAAAAATCGGAACGGCCATCGACCGCGCTTGGCAGCCGGCCCGTCAATTCCGGCGACAAATAAGGAAAATGCCTGATTTCACTGTGGGAGGAAAAAACATCGGCGAAACTGGACCCTGTTTTGCGGACGAGTCCGTAATCCAGCGGAAAAATTCGCGACGTTTGCGGAGTTATCCATAACGCTTCGGGGGCCAGTTGATTATAGACCAAGCGCCGTTGATGAACATGTTCCAACATGCGTACGATGGCGATCATGCACGCCAGCGCCGATTCGAGCTTCAGCTTGCCATGACGGCTGTTCATCCATCGGCGCAAGGTTTGGCCTTCCTGTACGTTTTCCGCCACCGCAATATCGTTCGCTTCGTTTTCCCCTCGGAACGAAAAAACGGGAAACCCCTCATTGCCGAACATGGCGGATACATCGCATTCCTGCCGCAAACGGATACGGTTTGTGCCGCCCGGATGCGCGCTCACCGAAGTTTTCAGCCAGACGCGCTTTTGGGCGCTCATTTCCAGTGCGGCATAAGTGCGAAAAAATGCCCCTTCATAAAGCAGTTCCAAATGTCCGTAACGCTGCTCGGTCATAACCTTTCTTCCCGGTTCTCCAATAACGTTCTTTTAAAATACTCGATGGCTTCCAGACGGTTGTTCGTGCCGATTTTGTCGTAAATGGACGTGATGTAATTTTTCAAGGTTCCTTCGGTAATGCCCAGCCGCTCGGCGATTTTTCGATTGTTCAAGTTCCGGACCATGTAATAAATGATTTCCTGTTCCCGCTCGGTGAAGCGTTTGCCGGAAAATTTGTCGAATTGATGGAAAATTTCCGACATCTCGCTTTTCGGTTTGGGCGATATTTTCCAAGCCGACAGTCTCGCCGCCAATTTGGCGGCCACTGGCGAAGGCAGCATCGTCTGCCCTTTGGCCCCTTCCCGCACCGCTTCAATCAGTTTGTCGCTGGGCATGTCTTTCAGCAGAAAACCGTTCGCGCCGTTCGCCAAAGCTTCGACAATGTAATCGTCTTCATCAAAGGTCGTCAACATCAACACTTGCATTTCCGGAAACTCGCGCTTAATCTGTTTCAAGCTTTCAATTCCGTTCATCATCGGCATTCGGATATCCATCAACACCACATGCGGCTGCAGTGCAGCCGCCATTTCCACAGCTTCCGCTCCGTTTTTGGCCGTGCCGACCACTTCCATGTCCGGTTCCAGCTCAAGGATCGTTTTCAATCCGTCCCGCATCAAGGTCTGGTCGTCGGCAATCAGAATACGAAGCTTCTCCATATGCCGCTCCCCTTATAACGCCCCTTGGAATAAATCCTATATAGTATATCACCACATATTGGTATCAACAAGTGAGCAAAACCATGACTTTCGTCAGTGAGAAAAACCATGACTTTAGTCATAAAATTGGCCACATATAAAGAAAAACGCCTGACGGCGTCTTATCGGATCGTGCATCTATGTTTCTTCGCATGAACAGGCCGTACGGAATCTTCCTTTGCATCAATACGGGTACAAGCTTCAAAATGTAAAAAAATAACCGATCTCTTCGATCGGTCGCAATACGATAAACGAAATACCGCCCATCACCGGCGTTACCGGTTTTCCAGCCGGTCGATGACCGTCGGAATCTCGGACAGTCGGCGAATTTCAAAACGCGGCACAATGTCTTCCGAACGCGCGACGCCGTGCCGGTTAATCCAGACGGATGGCATGCCCGCTTGATTGGCCCCGAGAATATCGGTGGTCAGTTTGTCCCCGACCATTATGCCTTCCTCCGGACGGATGCCGAGCAAATCCATCGCATGCCGAAACAGGGCGGGTGCGGGTTTCCCTTGGCCAAAATTGCCGGAGATGACGATATGGTCAAAATACGTTTCCAACTGCGGGACGCCGTTCAGTTTTTCCCGCTGCAAGTCCGGAGCTCCATTGGTAAGCAGGAGAAGTTTGTAGGAGCCTTTCAACCGGTCGAGCGTCTCAAAGGTGTCGTCATAGACGATGGGGCGACGTCTGCGCTCGTCGTGGAACATGTCGCCGAGAAATGCGCCGAGCTCTTCATCGTCCACACCGAGCGTTCGCAGCGCTCTTGTCCAGGATTGTTTACGGTAATAAGGCGCCAACTGCTCCAGTTTGCGAAACTGTTCGTGCTCGCCCTCGCGAAAATCCGCCCACAATCCTTCGAACGGATTGATGCCGATCATTTGCGTGAACGGATACGTCTCAAAGGAGGCGTACAAATCTTTGGCTTCCCGTCTCACCGCGCTTTCGAGCGCCTCCGGATCGACGCCGCACCGGCGCGCGGCTTCGGCGCAAACCGCGGCGAACGTCTCCGCAACGCTGCGCTCATCCCACAACAACGTGTCGTCAAGGTCAAACAATACCGCGCGAATCGCCATGGTTTCCATCTCTCCCAAACTTCCGACTTGGAACCTTCTCACTCTCATTCATTTCCAGCCATCATGTGCTTGCTCCATGCTTTAAACCGCCGAAGGACAGTAGTTCGAAAAACCGAATTCAGCTTGATTGAAATGGGATGCCGTGCGCTGCCGCAAAATCGCGCAGCCGCCGGTTCATGGCATCCGTATCATACCAATTGATATACCGCGAAAACACCCATTTGGTCCGCTGGCCTTTCAGGGCGATGACACTGGCGCCTTTCAACGCCGTGATCCGCTCGATATCGGAAGCGTGAACCCGCCTTTCGCGACCCAACCTGCGGGTGGCCAGTTCCGTTTTGGACACGGAAAGGTAGGGCCTGCGGAAGAAAAAATAGACGGCCAGCAGCAAGTACAGAATGACGGTCAGCCAGTAAAGCGCATCGCGTTCCCCCACCGACCCGTACGCGGTTGCGAAAAAAATCGCAACCGATGCGAGAAAAAGCGGCAGCAAAACGCTGCGACCCTTGAACACATCGGCCTGAACGCGAAATGTCTCCCCGACTTGCGGCAGCCCCATTCGTTTGCGCTGTTTGTTTACCTTACCGGCGCTGCGCTGCAATTTGCGCTCCCATCTTCGTGACAAAAACGCTCCCTCCCGATGCACCGTTCCGCCTCATTCGTCAAACAACGCTCTTATTGTACCACAGCACGACATCAAAGGCGAATGCGCCGCCGTTTCACGCGCACGAAGCAAAGGGATGCGGCGAATGAAATGTCAAAAACATCAAGATTTCGCCGGTCGTCACGATTTCGGCGGATCGACGAACTCAATTTGATCCAATTGGGCTCGCAGCGAAGCCCGGACCGCCTCGAGATACCGCCTGCGCAGTTCCGCCTGCTCCCTTCGTTCCTGTTCCGACAGTCCGGCCGTCTTCTGCTTGCGGGCCAGTTCGTTGATGCGGCGGATGGACGCTGAATCGATCATCAGGCTCGCTCCTTTGTCTAATCTCTTTTCCTTTCCCGCCTCATGCTACACGGACGCGTTCATCTTCATTCCTTCCGCCAGCTTGGCCAATCGTTGGGCCGAACCGTCGTTCAAATCCGGGATGAAAACATTGAAATATTGGTCATGATGGTTTCCGATGTGCATGACTTGCGAACGCAAATGAAGACGCCCGACCTCCGGATGCACGAGGATGTGCGGATGCTGATTCGTGCACTGCACGACATAGTGCTCCCACCACTCCGCAAATTCGGGGCTCCCCTCCGTCAGTTCGGCGATGAAATCGTGGTACCACGGGTCTTCCAGATGTCTGGAAAACATCGATCGAAAGTGGCCGAGCATCGACTGGGCCAAGCTTTCCCATTCCACGTACATGGAACGGTGGGAAGGCATCATGAACATGCGCCAGACCAGGTTGCGACCGTGCGGATGTTCCGTCTCGAATGAGCCGAACACGGCGGTTGCCAGCCGGTTCCACGCGAGCACATTCATCTTTTCATCGAAAATGTAAGCGGGAGAAGCCGAAAACTGGTCCAGCAAGTAGTGCAAAGAGGATGAAACGCCCTGTATCTCACGGATGGGTTGAGAAATCCGCCTCCGCGAGTCGGCAAGGAAAAACAAATGTCGGCGCTCATCGGGACCGAGACGAAGCACCCTGGCCAAACTTTCCAGCACGAGGTCGGAAACCTGTATATCGCGTCCTTGTTCCAGCTGGGTGTACCAGGGAAGCGAAATGCCGGCAAGGGCGGCGATTTCCTCGCGGCGAAGCCCTTTCGTTCTCCGGCGCGAGACGTCGACGTGATGGAGTCCCGCGCTCTCCGGCGACAACCGCATGCGTCGCGTGCGCAGAAACCGGCCGAGCTCCTTCCGTCGCCGATCATCACTCACGACATTTCCCTCCTTTCAAACTGATAGTTTTACTATCAGCATTCCGAGTACAAGAATGACCCATCGTACCATATTTACAGTGCTTCCTTGCGCAATGGATGAAATGTACGATGAAACCAAACTCCGGAGTTCATTCGACAGCCGAAGAACCCGTGTTTCTAAAGGCTATCATACCAAATTGGGAAAGGCGGATGGAACCATCATGAGCAATGCTTTTCTGGATGCAGTCAAAAAAAGAAGGACGTATTACGGCTTGAGCAAGGAACAGATCGTCCCGGCCGACCGTATTGTGGAGATCGTGAATGAAGCGGTCCTTCATACGCCTTCGGCTTTCAATTCGCAAAGCGCGCGCGTCGTTGTCCTGTTCGGCGAACAGTCGGACAAGTTGTGGGAGATGACGAAAGAAACGTTGCGGCGCATCGTTCCCGCCGATCAGTTCGCCGCTACGGAAGCGAAGTTGCGCGGCTTCGCCAGCGGATACGCAACCTTGTTGTTCTTTGAAGACCAGGCGGTGGTCCAATCTTTGCAGCGGCAGTTTGCCGCATTTGCAGATCAGTTCCCAGTCTGGTCCAATCAATCCTCGGCCATGCTGCAGTTCGTCGTATGGACCGCGCTGGAACAAGAGGGGCTTGGCGCTTCATTGCAGCACTACAATCCGTTGATCGACGAATCCGTTGCGAAAACCTGGAATCTTCCCGGCGAATGGAAACTGATCGCCCAGATGCCGGTGGGCAAACCGACTCAGGCGCCGGGCGACAAATCGTACCAACCGCTGGAAGAACGGGTTCGGGTATTCAAATAAGAGCGCGTTCAGCGAGGGCGACAGTTCGTTGCAATCCGTCTTACGCGCTTTTTCCCCTCGGCATCCACCATGACGCGTTCTTCCTTCTCCCTGGCGTCGCAGAAAGAATCTGAGGCCGGTTTCCATGCGAAGGGGCTGCTTTACGCAGCCCCGATACGTTCGAACCCTATTCACCATCCAAGCATTCGTTCCCCGCGCACGGCCGGTCTCCCATTTCATTCCAACCATTTCGACAGCTTCCGGTCGTTCCTCGATCAATCCCATCGTCCGTTGTCGGAAACGAACACGTGTCAAGGCAGGTACAGAACTTGGCCGACAACGAGATTTCCCGTCTTGAGTCCGTTCGCTTTTTTCAACTTGTGCACATAATCGCGAATGCCGGTGTCTTCCGGAGCGTGTTCCTGCGCAATTTCCCACAGCGTATCTCCCTGCAGCACCACATACATATCGCCGGAAACATCACGGCCATCCGAAGACGGAACCGGATTCGCATGTTGTGACGAATCCGACACCGCCGCTTCATTCGCGGTCAAGGCCGCATGTTCCGGTTCCCGCGGCGAAGAACCGAAATCGAGGGCAAACGCCTGCACCATGGCTCCGAACAAGAAACATACCGACATCGCAATCAGCATCACAAACCGCCTGATCCCTGCTCGAGCGCCGGACTTTCTGCGGAGAGGACGGCTCCGAACGGCCGCCTCCCGATGAACGCATATGTATTCCATGAAGGATTCCTCCCCAAACGTTTGTTCGCATTTGAACTGATCATAACACGAACAAACGTTTGTGTCAACGGTATATGATGGCTGACCGCTCTTTTTCTCTTGACCGCTCTTGGCCGCAGAAAATAACGCCGGCGAACAAAGCGGCTTTGTAAAACGGAACAAACAATCGAACTTATGTTTGTGCGAACCGGAGTTCTGTGGTATAATTTCACATTATTAATGACGTTTTCCTGGGAGTGATGTTCGTGACGAAGCTTTCGTCCCGGCAGAAGATGATTTTGGATTTTATCAAAAAAGAGGTGAAGGCGAAGGGATATCCTCCGTCAGTGCGCGAAATCGGCGAAGCGGTCGGCCTCGCCTCCAGTTCCACCGTGCACGGACATCTCGAACGGTTGGAAAAGAAAGGGCTGATTCGCAGGGACGCCACCAAACCTCGGGCCATCGAAATTCTCGACGGCGACGCCCCCGCTCCGGAAATTTCCCCGTCGGTCGCCCGAGTGCCGCTGGTCGGTAAAGTAACCGCCGGCGCGCCGATTTTGGCGACGGAGAACATTGAGGATTATTTCCCGCTGCCCTCCCACATTGTCGGAGACCATACGGTATTTATGCTGCTCGTTTCCGGCGACAGCATGATCGAGGCGGGCATTCACGACGGAGACTATGTCATCGTGCGCAAACAGTCGACGGCGAACAACGGCGACATCGTCGTGGCGATGACCGAAGAAGATGAAGCCACCGTGAAACGCTTTTTCAAAGAACACGACCACATTCGCCTGCAGCCGGAAAACTCCGCCATGGAGCCGATCCGGTTGAGAAACGTCACCATTCTCGGCAAAGTGATCGGGCTTTTCAGGGAAATTTATTGAGTTTTCCACCACAAACATCGCGCCGGGACTTGTGACATAACGATTTGTTCGGCTAAATCGCGCGTCTTTTCCGCGAAAGTTATTGAAGAAGCAATGTGATGCGAACGGAACGAAGAGCCCATATTGGGCCAAAAATGTCCTTTGTTTGAGAGTTGACGGAACTGGGAGACGTTATTGCATCTCGAAGCAAATAACGGCGCTCAGTTCCGTAAAGGTTAGCGTTTTTCAAGATTTCATCATCATAAAGGCGCTCGGTTCCGTTAACGAAATTCATCGCACTTTGTTCCGTCAACGGGATAACCTCGCTCGCTTTCCGCAAGGAAATCTCCTCACTCGATGTCGTAACGAACGCGCTTCCGCTTCGCAAGCGTCCGGGATATCAAATCAAGCCTTTCCTGTGCATCACCGTCAACAGCCGGTAAAAATCATAGCTGCCGCCTTCCGGCGTGTCGACGATCCCGGCTTTCACCGCCGCATCGACCGCCTCTTTTGCCCATTCCGGCACGGACATGGCGTGTTTCCCTTCCAGACGTCGGACCTTTCGTTCCAACTCGGCAATCTGATCTTGCTGAGCCCTGATTTGACTTTGCAGTTCCTTCAGCACGTCCTCCGCCTCCTGATCGTATTTTTTCAAGTTATACATCCCGATGAGATTTTTGAGCTTCTGACCGTATGCCGGGTCCGTCGCATACCCGCATGCCTGCAGCATGTCCGCTTGCTCTTCCGGGGTTGTCGCCGCGCGAACGCGGGCGTATCGGGGGAGTTTGAACAACTCGTCCTGATCGCGGAAACAATCCTCAATCGATCGATAAGCGCGCCAATTCGCCGCCGTATCGACGCGCCGGCCGTTGATAACCTCCCACGTCCCCGTGCGAACGCTGGACCCGTCCCAATACGGATTCGGCTTACCGCTCCCCACCTTCAGTCCGACGAGGTTGTTCCAACTGTGAATCTGCCATCCGGTCTCGTGGGCTGCCTGGGCGATCCGCAGAGACGGGAAGATCGGTGAACCGTCGAGGCGCAGCTCGACGGCGATCGGGGCAATGATGGCGATAAAATCAACGGGCTTCATTTCGACTCATTCTCCTTTTGGCCGGGTAGCTCCAAGAATCCGCCGCATCCGGCTAAAGCGCCCGCGGCAACGAAAAAACCAATTGCGAATGCTAGTACATACATACGCCGGACTCTTCCATCTGCACCAAGCGCTTAACTAACCGGCACCAAAATGAGAAAAGCGGCCATCATGCATTCGTTTACAATCGAGTAGGAGGGGGCGGCTAGCCCCCGTCCTCTCTCACCACCTAGCATGCGGGTCCGCACTAGGCGGTTCCAA
>Ga0207870_100238_pt1 | contig 46659 bp, 34 predicted proteins | sample CeladaPassage60B_FD_187477 | JGI IMG/M metagenome (GOLD analysis project Ga0207870, IMG submission 187477) | Cellulose-adapted microbial communities from the Joint BioEnergy Institute, USA - Passage3 60B (SPAdes) (version 2) | ecosystem: Engineered > Bioreactor > Continuous culture > Unclassified... | reverse complement strand
CGCGCACCTCGGCCGGGAAGCTGGCGTTCGTGTACACCTCCTGGACGTCGTCGAGATCCTCCAGGGCCTCGAGCAGCTTGAGCGCACTCTGTGCCTGGCTGCCTTCCAGCTCGACGGTCGTCGTCGGGATCCGTTGAATGTCAGCCTGTCGGATCTGGTAACCTGCCTGCTGCAGCTTCTCGACGACGTCGCTCAACTGATCCGGTTCGGTCGTAATCACGACCGAGTCGTCCTCCACTTCGAAGTCGCGTGCGCCCGCGTCGATCGCGGCCAGCGCGATCTCCTCGGGATCGTGGCCGTCGGTGGCGACCACGATTTGACCGAGCGTCTCGAACTGCCACGCGACCGAACCCGTTTCGCCGAGCGAACCACCGTACTTCGAGAAGATGTGGCGTACTTCGGAAGCGGTGCGGTTCCGATTGTCGGTGAGCGCGATCGCCATGATGGCGACCCCGCCTGGACCGTAGCCTTCGTAGACAATCGTCTCGTACTCCTGCGCACCGCTCGCCTGGCCGCTCGCCTTCAGGATCGCGTTTTCGATCGTCTCCTTCGGCATCCCTTCACGCTTGGCACGTTCGATCGCCATGCGCAAGCGAACGTTCGTTTCGGGGTTCGGGCCGCCCTCGCGAACTGCCACATGAATTTCGCGGGCGATCTTGCTGAAGATTTGTCCCTTCCTGAAGTCAGCGGCCTGCTTCTGGCGCTTGATCTGGGCCCACTTCGAGTGCCCTGCCATCGTTCTCACGCTCCCCTCATACGGTCTCACCCCAGTGCGACGCGATGCGACCTCGAGCCTCATACGCTGCGAAGGCGTCTGTTGTCGCCGCTTGAGAACGCTCGGGGCGCTGCAGTGCCCGCGTTCGTGCCGATCGAGTGGTCGAATCGTTCCGCTCGACGGCGTCTGGGGCCTCGACCTCGTCAGGAAAAGTTTGCCAAAGAGACGCCGAAACCGGCAAGAAGGGTCAGCGCGCCGCTCGCTCCTGTTGGCGGGTCGTCAGCGGGCGACCGCGCCAGCGGGCCCGGCGCAATGCGGCAAGAACGCGACCGGCCTGGTCAGCCGGTACCTCGACGACCGTAAAACGATCAGCGATATCGATCTGTCCGATCGCGCGTGCCGACAATCCGGTTTCGTTCGCGATCGCGCCAACGATGTCGTGGACACGAACCCCGTCGCGTCGTCCCACATCGAGGCGAAGACGCCGCATGCCGGCTTCTGCGTGCCCGTCCTCGCCGGATGACAGCAGGCGGTCCGGATCCGAACCGCGCTCGCGCAGGAGAAGCGTGACGGCTGCTGCCGCGATGTCGGCCGCTTCGTGGTACGGGAGCAGCTGGTTGACGATCTGGCGCCCGAGGTCGAGGTTCTCCCGCTCGATGAGTTCGACGAGCGACGTGCCGAGCATATCGCGTTGTCGCCGCACGATCTCGTCACGCGTCGGAATGCGCCGCGGTGCGAGCCGCGTACCGACCGCGCGTTCGATCGTCCGGAGCAGCCAGCGCTCCCGCGGTTCGACGAGCGTGATCGCGATGCCAGCACTGCCGGCGCGACCGGTGCGACCGATACGGTGAACGTAGGATTCGGGATCGCCCGGAATGTCGAAGTTGATGACGTGGCTCACTTGTGGAATATCGAGCCCACGGGCCGCGACATCGGTCGCAACGAGCAGGTCGACCTGTCCGCTCCGGAAGCGCTGCATCGCCCGGTCGCGCATCGCCTGGCTGAGATCGCCATGGATCGCTTCTGCCGCATAGCCGAGCGCCTGCAGTTTGTGCGCCAGTTCGTCCGCACCGCTCTTGGTTCGAACGAAGACGATGGCAGATGCCGGCGCTTCGAAATCGAGGATGCGGGCGAGTGCGTCGAGTTTCGCCGTCCCGGCAACTTCATAAACGAACTGTTCGATCTGCGGCACGGTGACGTGCTCCGGGTGGATAGCGATGGTGACTGGTTTCCGGAGATAGCGGCGGGCTAGCTCCCGGACACGTGCCGGCATGGTTGCTGAAAACAGTGCCGTTTGTCGCTCGGTGGGAACGCGTTCCAGGATCCACTCGACATCGTCGAGGAATCCCATATCGAGCATCTCGTCCGCCTCGTCGAGCACGACGGTGCGTACGGAATCGAGACGCAATGTTCCACGCCGAAGGTGATCCATGATACGTCCCGGTGTTCCGACGACGATATCCACCGGGTGCCGCAGAGCGCGCAGCTGGCGCTCGATCGGCTGTCCACCGTAGAGCGCGATGACCCGTGCCTCGAGATAGCGACCGAGTCGGTGGATAGCCTCCGCAACCTGGATCGCCAGCTCACGTGTTGGGGTCAGGACGAGCGCTTGTGGCCCGTGCCCATCGGGTGCCAATCTCTCGAGGATCGGCAGTGCGAAGGCTGCCGTCTTGCCGGTTCCGGTGTGTGCCTGCACGATCGCATCGCGGCCAGCCAGGAGTACCGGGATGGCCTCGCTCTGGACTGGCAGGGGGTGCTCGAAGCCGACGGTACGAAGGGCTTCGAGCAACTCTCGGCGCAAACCGAGCACAGCGAAGGCGTTCGGACGCGCCGTAGGAATCTGTGTCATACTCACTGAAATCGCTCCTCGTTCGTTTTTGGGTTCTCCGGTGTGGCCTCGTGCGGAGGAACACACAACCTTTTCAGGATACCATAGTGCCTGCCGGACGCGACTGAACCGGCGTACCAGCAACGCGACTCGACCTGCTTCACGGCGGTGATCCTTTCGGGTAGTGTAGGGGCGAGGCCTGGTCGTTTGCGGGGGGTGGAGCGAGAAACCATGCGCGAAAACACGGCAAAGCGCAAGATGCTGGCCGGACAGCCGGCTTTCGGCTACACGTTGCAGCTCGGTGCACCGCTGGTCGCCGAAGCTCTGGCGGACTGCGGGATCGACTTTATCCTGCTGGACACGCAGCACGGCACCTTCGGATCGGACTCCATTATCGCTACCCTCATGGCGCTTTCCTGTGGTCATGCCGTGCCCATGGCGCGGGTAGCACGGAATGACTATACGCTGATCGGCCGCCTGCTCGACGATGGAGCACTCGGGATCATCGTGCCACTCGTGCACACGCGGGAAGATGCACAGGCGGTTGCCGATGCGTGCCGTTTCCCACCGCTCGGGAAGCGTTCCTGGGGCTGGGGACGTGCGCGTGTCTACGGATCGGACTACCCGGAGTGGATCGACCGAGAGTTGTTCGTGGCTGTCCAGATCGAAAGCGCGCAGGCAGTGGAAAATGCCGAAGCCATTCTCTCGGTTCCCGGTATCGACGGGTGCTGGATCGGTCCGGGTGATTTGGCTCTCTCCCTCGGTGTCGATCCGCGCCACGCAGAGGAAGACGAGCGACAGCAGCGGGCGATCGAACGCGTACTGGAAGCGTGCCGGAATACGGGGAAGATCGCTGGCTATGCTGCGTACAGTATCGAGGATGCGCTGCAGCGGGCAGCCCAGGGATTCCGCTTCGTGACTGCCGGGAGCGATATCGGCTTCTTGCTGCAGGGGGCGATCCAGGGAGTTGAGCGACTGGGCCTGACACGACGAGTTGGTCGTGGATACGGAGCGTGAGGCGGGAGAGACCGACGCGACTCGCCGAACTCTACCGGAGGAGCCTCAAGCCGAGGCCGGCACCAGAACTCATCAATGCCGCGGTCTTCCGCCCGCTCGGTTTCCTCGTAGCGCGCAGCCTGGCGGAGACGCGCATTCGTCCGATTCATCTGGTGTGCTTACACACCCTGCTCGGGGCGGTCGCGGCCGTCGCGATCGCCCGCCGCCGCGACCGTCTCGCGGCATTGCTTCTGCAGGTGGTGACGGTGCTGGACAACGCGGATGGGCAGCTCGCCCGGCTGCGGCGCGAGGAGACGGAACTCGGTCGATACGCTGACACTGAGCTGGACGCACTCAAAAATGCCGGACTGTTCGGCGCGCTCGCGTGGCGGACGAAGCGCTGGGGCGAAGCGCTGGCCGGGTTCATCGTGCTCACGCTGCTCCTGAGCTGGGACTTCAACGTCGAGTATCTCTATCGCTCGGTCCGGAACGAGCGGTTTCGTCCGGACGTGCGTGACCCTGAGGGACGGTGGGTCGCGATCGCGCGTGCAGTCTATCGGTACCTGTTCCTGCCACAGGATCGCGTGATCCGCTGGATCGAGCGTCGCCTGTTCTGTCTCCTGGCTCGTGGGAGCGAGGACGAGCGCGCCGCCGCGCAGCGCTGGTGGAACCGGGGAGTCGTGTTCCTGGGGGCGAATCTCGGGCTGACCACGCAGTACGTTTGGCTTGGACTCGCGCTGCTCGCCGCACGTCCTGATCGGTATCTCCGGTGTGTGCTCACGCAAGGTGCTGTACCGGTCGCCTCGGTCTTGTGGCGGTGGTTCATGTGGAGCCGGTGGAAACGATTTCCGATCCGCTTGTTGCGGTCGCGTATGATGCGTGTGCGGAATGCACTGCGTCGAGATTCAGGTGGCATGATTGCGAGCGAGGGGACACGGGAGTCCGCCGAGTAGGACTTCGGAGAGTCGGAGTTCGAGATGACGCGACAGGAACGGATCGTCGAGTTCGAGGACACGGGACTCCGCTTCGCAACGGCCTGCGACCTGGAACGCTTGCAGGAGTTAGTCGCCGAGTGGCTGCAGCTCATCGGTGAAGATCCGCAGCGAGAGGGCCTGCAACGGACGCCGCAGCGTGTCGCCGAGACCTGGGCATTCCTCACGCGTGGCTACCGGCAAGATCTTAACGAGATCGTGAACGGTGCGGTGTTTCATGTGGATCACGACACGATGGTCGTCGTGAAGGGGATCGAGTTCTACTCGCTCTGCGAACACCATCTGCTTCCGTTCTTCGGGCATGTCCACATCGGCTACGTGCCGCGGGGCAGGATTCTCGGCCTCAGCAAGTTCGCACGCATCGTCGATCTCTACGCGCGACGCTTGCAGGTGCAAGAACGACTGACACAGCAGATCGCGCAGGCGATACAGGAGGTTCTCGATCCACAGGGTGTGGCGGTCGTGGCGGACGGCATTCACCTCTGCATGATGATGCGTGGTGTCGAAAAGCAGCATGCCCGCACGACGACGAGCGCGATGCTGGGTATCTTCGAAAGCTCTGCCGGCGCTCGCGATGAGTTCTATCGCTTGCTGTCGACGACTACCTGAGCGGCAGCGCCTGCTTACCTATCGGCTCGCACCGGGATCCTGGGCGAGCCATGCCGCGAGTTCGTTTTCCATCTGGGCGAAGCCTTCGCTAGTCGGTGACTGGAAGGTGACTGCCGGCCGTGGTTCAGCCAGGAAATCACCCTCGATGATCCCAGCGGACCCGCGTCCGGCAATGAACCAGCAGCGCCCGAAGGCGCGGACTTCGGGATCCGGTGCAGCATAACCCAGGAAACGAGCAATATCTCGGGCCGCGATTTCTGCCTGCTGCTGCGCGAAGACTGCAGCTTTGGGAACGACAAGATTGTCCCGGATCCGGACAGCAGCCACATCACCGATCGCCCAGATTCCTTCGACCTTTGTCCGCATCGTCTGCAACGCAACTGGTACCCAGTCCCCCTCGACGAGCCCGGCTGTACGAGCCACTGCCGCAGCACGGTGCGGTGGCACCACGACAAGCAAGTCGAACAGCTCGCGGGTACCGGAAACGAACGAGACTTCGCGATGACGGGGATCGACGACGGCGAGCTGTTCACCGGTTCGGACAGCGATGCCGCGTTCGGCCAGAAAGCGCGTGAGCTGCTCGCCGACGGCCGGGCCGGCGACGGCGAGGGGACTCGGCTCCGGTGTCACCACGACGATCTCGGTCGACTGGCCGAGACCACGCTCTTCGACGAGGTCGCGGACGAGGAGAGCCGCCTCGTAGGGCGCCGGTGGGCATTTGTACGGAAGGCGAGCGATGACGACCAGGATACGGCCGCCGGTGAAGCAGCGTAGTCGTTCGCGCAGCTGGAGCGTGGCCGGTAGCGACCAGCAGTGACCCGCGATCCCGTTCTCGAGCGCACCGGACAGCCCGGGAATCGCATCGGGCGCGAGTTCCGCTCCGGTGGCGAGGAGGAGCGCGTCGTACGGCAGGGAACCGCGACTGGTCTGGACCGTCCGTGTGTCCGGGTCGATGTGGAGCACCTCGGCCTGCTGGAACTCGGCGATACCCTGCAGGACGCGCGAGGGACGGATCGCCACCTGATCGGGCTCCCGCCAACCGCGCATGATCAAAAGCAAGCTGACACCGAGGCGCTGCTCGTCCTGCCGATCGACGACAACGATGCGATCGTGCGGCGCGAGGAGTGTCCGGAGTGTCCGCGCAGCCGCGATACCACCGGGGCCAGCCCCGAGAATGACCACGGTCTTCCCCATCGGTCTCCTCCTTCGCTCGTTTGCCCTCCGCTCCCACGACAGCATTGTACCGATCCCCGATCCCACCAAGAGAACCAGCCGCGTCGGCAGGTTGCTCAGAGAGGGAGGCGGTGAGTAGAATCGCCCCGACAAAGGAATGTGGTGAAGTTCGAGCAAATTCGGCGGGATCGATCAAGTGCAGCAGCGCCCGGGACAGCGACGAGCGAGCGGTAGGGCCGGGGAGATCCGTGTCGGGACCAGGGGGAGCGCACTCGCTTTGGCCCAGGCGCGTGCGGTTATCGCACGGCTGGAACGGATCGAACCGACCAGTTCGTGCACGCTCGTGCCGATAACGACAACCGGTGATCGCGATCGGGCAACCTCCTTGACGATCCTGGGCGGTACTGGTGTCTTCGTGAAAGAGCTGCACGAAGCGCTCCTCGCGGGTGCGATCGATCTCGCCGTACACAGTGCCAAGGATTTGCCGACCAGTCTACCCTCGGAGCTCGAGATCGTTGCCTTTCCAGTGCGCGCTGACGTGCGCGATGTCCTGGTTACACGGGGTGCGTCGTCGCTCGCGACGCTCCCTCCGGGCGCACGCGTCGGTACGAGTTCGCGTCGTCGTCGAGCGCTCCTCGCCGCTGCGCGACCCGACCTGACGCTCGTCGATGTCCGCGGCAATGTCGATACCCGCCTCCGCAAGCTCGAAGACGGCTCGTACGATGCGCTCGTTCTGGCGGCCGCGGGTCTGGAGCGCCTGGGCAAGCTCGCGCAGGTGACCGAATACCTCGACCCCGACGTGTTCGTGCCTGCACCCGGTCAGGGGGCGCTCGCGGTGGTCTGTCGGCGCGACGATCCGCGGCGGGACATCTTCGCAGGCATGGATGACCTGGAGATTCGGCTCGCTGTGATGGTCGAGCGAGCGTTCCTCTCCGCCTTCGGGAGCGGTTGCACGCTGCCGCTCGGCGCCTATGCGACGGTGGCGGGCGACACGGTGCGGCTGCGTGTGGCCGTGGCTCCTGACGAGCATGGGCCCGTCATCCGCGACGTGACAGTGTGGCAGCGCGACGAGGCGATCGAGCGGGCTGGTGCGCTAGCGCAAGAACTCGTTCGCAGCCTGCCGACGACAGCTGCCCGGTCGTGGTCACTGGTGGCGAAGCCGCTCGCTGGCCGTCGAGTTCTCGTCGTCCGTCCGGCCGGGCAGGAGCAAGAGCTAGTCGAGCGCTTGCGCGAGCTGGGGGCCGAGGTAGTCGTCGAGCCGTTGATCGCCATCGTACCGCCTGAGGACTGGGGTGAGGTCGACCGTGCGCTGGTGCGCATCACGGACTACGACTGGCTGGTGTTCACGAGCGTGAACGGCGTGCGGTCGGTGCTCGAGCGCTTGAGCGTCCTCGGTATCCCGCTGGAAGCGCTCGCGAGAGTACGAGTCGCGACGATCGGTCCGGCGACTGCCCGAGCGCTCCAGGAGCGCGGAATCGAGCCGGCACTCGTACCGGATCGCTACGTGGCCGAAGCTGTCGCGGACGCACTGATCGCAGCAGGGGTGACGGGCAAGCGTGTCCTCCTGGCCCGGGCGGCCGAGGCGCGCGATGTGCTCCCTCGGCGGCTCATCGAGGCTGGTGCTGAGGTGCTCGTTCTGCCGGTCTATCGCACTGAGCAGCGACCGCTGTCGGAAGCGGTCCGTCGGGAACTCGAACAGGGAACGATCGACTGGGTCCTGTTGACCGCGAGCTCGACGGTACGGAGCCTCGTTGCTGCCCTCGGCGATGCGAGGAGCCTGCACGAGCGTGTGCAGTTCGCGGCGATCGGTCCGGTGACCGCGTCAACGGCGCGTGCGTTCGGGTTGCGGGTCGCAGTCGTCGCGACCCGGTACACCAGCGAGGGATTGGTCGAAGCCGTTGTCCGAGCGGAGAGGAGCGAGCGATGACCGAAGGGCCACTCGAATTCCGGCGTTTCCGGCGTCTGCGCCGTAGCGAAGGCGTGCGACGGCTGGTGCGCGAGACACGGCTGAGCGTGGAGGACTTCATCTACCCATTGTTCGTCGTTCATGGCCGTGGCGTTCGGCGCGAGGTCGTCTCGATGCCGGGTGTCTACCAGCTCAGTGTCGATCAGCTCGGCTACGAGGCCGAAGAACTCCTTTCGCTCGGGATCGGAGCAGTTCTCCTGTTCGGCATACCGGCGCACAAGGACGAGTTTGCCAGTGAAGCGTACGATCCGGACGGTATCGTCCAACGAGCAGTGCGCGAACTCAAGCGGGTCGCGCCGGAGCTGGTCGTCATCACCGATGTTTGCAACTGCGAGTACACGTCGCACGGACACTGCGGTATCGTCCGCGATGGGCAGATCCTCAACGATCCGACACTAGACTTGCTCGCTCGTACGGCTGTCTCGCACGCGGAAGCGGGCGCCGACATGGTGGCACCGTCCGACATGATGGACGGGCGGGTACTGGCGATCCGGCGCGCTCTCGACCGTGCCGGTTTCTCTGAACTGCCGATCCTATCCTACGCGGCGAAGTACGCGTCGGCATTCTACGGCCCGTTCCGTGAAGCTGCCGAGTCGGCGCCAGCATTCGGCGACCGGCGCTCGCACCAGATGGATCCCGGCAATCGCCGTGAGGCATTGCGGGAGATCGCGACGGATATCGACGAAGGCGCCGATGCCGTTATCGTCAAACCGGCCCTCGCCTACCTCGATGTCATTGCTGCAGCGCGTGAGCGCTTCGATGTTCCGATCGCAGCGTACAACGTGAGTGCCGAGTACGCGATGGTGAAGGCGGCGGCACGCAACGGGTGGATCGATGAGCAGCGGATCGTGCTGGAAATCCTCACCGGGATCCGGCGAGCTGGTGCCCAGATGATCATCACCTATCACGCCAAGGATGCGGCGCGCTGGCTCCAGAGTGGCCGATTGACCGCCGCAGCGGAAGAGCTGGTAGCGCGTTAGGCTGGGGAGCGTGCGATGTCGCGAACCGCAACGCTGTGGGAAGAAGCTCAGCGTTATCTGCCGGGTGGCGTCAATAGTCCGGTACGCGCCTTCCGGGCCGTCGGTGAGGAGCCGCTCATCGTCGCGCGTGGCGAGGGGGCGTATCTCGTCGATGTCGATGGCAACCGTTATCTGGACTACATCTGTTCCTGGGGTGCGCTCCTCGTCGGTCACGCGCATCCGCAGGTCGCAGAACGGATCAGCAGCGTTGCCCGTGCGGGGACGAGCTTCGGGCTGCTGTCGCCATACGAAATCGATCTCGCTCGGACGATCGTCGAAGCAGTTCCGTCCGTCGAGCTCGTCCGCTTCGTCAATTCCGGTACCGAGGCGACGATGAGCGCGATCCGCCTGGCACGTGCGGCGACTGGACGCCCGCTGATCGTCAAATTCGCTGGCTGCTACCACGGGCATGTCGACGCGTTGCTCGTTGCCGCCGGCTCGGGAGTCATGACGTTCGGCATTCCAGGGACGCCCGGTGTCACGGCCGGAACGGCGAGCGACACGATCGTCGTGCCGTACAACGATCACGCAGTTCTGGAGGAAACGTTCCAACGATACGGCGAGCGGATCGCGGCCGTCATCGTCGAGCCGGTTGCGGGCAACATGGGGGTCGTTCCGCCAGTACCCGGTTTCCTGGAACGTCTGCGCGAACTGACGAGCGGGGTGGGAAGCCTGCTCATCTTCGACGAGGTCATCACCGGTTTCCGGCTCGGGTGGGGTGGTGCGCAGGAACGGTACGGTATCCGGCCCGATCTCACTTGCTTCGGCAAGGTCATCGGCGGGGGACTACCGATAGGCGCGTACGGCGGGCGCCGCGATCTTATGGAGCGAGTCGCGCCGAGTGGACCCGTGTACCAGGCAGGGACACTGGCTGGGAACCCGCTCGCCATGGCGGCGGGACTGGCCACGCTCGAACTGGCACGACAGCCGGGCGCCTACGAGCGGCTGGACCAATTGGGGAAGCGACTGGAGGACGGGCTGCAGGAAGCCATCCTTGCCAGTGGCGTACCGGCAGTGGTCCAGCGTGTCGGCTCGATGCTGACGCTGTTCTTCACGAGCGAACCCGTGACCGACGCGGCGCGGGCCGAAGCCTGCGACACCGCCCTGTTCGCGCGGTTCCATCGGGCGATGCGCGACCGGGGAATTCTCTTGCCGCCATCGCAGTTCGAGGCGTGGTTCGTCTCGCTGGCGCACAGCGAGACGGACATCGATCGAACGGTCGAGGCTGCTGCGGAGTCGTTTCGGGCGATCGACAGGGGTGCATGATGCAGCTGGCGTGCGTCGCGATCACGCACCGGACAGCGCCGATCGAGGTGCGCGAACGGCTGAGTTTCCCGAAGGAGCGGCAGATCGAGCTCGTACAGGCGTGGCGAGCGGTCGCCGACGAGGCGGTGCTGCTCGTCACCTGTCACCGGACAGAACTGTACTGGGTCGCGGGGGAGGCTAATCCTCAGCAAGGGTTGCAGTGGCTGGCCACGGAAGCGGGACTGCCGGTCGAGTATCTGGCGCGCTTTGCCTGGTGCGGTACCGAGGCACGGGCTGTGCGGCACGTCATGCGGGTGGCGGCAGGTCTGGACTCGCGGGTAGTCGGCGAAACGCAGATCCTGGGGCAAGTGCGTCGGGCGCGCGATTTGGCGTCTCAAGTTGGGACGCTGGGAGCGGTGACCGACCGCCTGCTGTCGCTCGCGTTGGCAGCAGGACGTGCCGCGCGTCTGCGGAGCGGGATCGCTGGCGGTGATCGCTCACTGGCTCGGATCGCGGTCAGGGAAGCGGAACGGCGGCTGGGGAACCTCGCCCAGTGCCGTGTCCTCGTGCTCGGTGCCGGCGAGACGGGCCGGCTCGTGGTGCGTGCACTGCAGTGCCACCGTCCGCAGCGACTCTGGTGGAGCAACCGGTCGAGTGATCGGTTCCCTCGTTGGGCGTACGAGGACGGAGTGCAGCTTCTGGAGTGGACGAGCTGGCCGGCTTTCGTGGGCGAGGCCGATGTCGTTTTCGTCACAACCGGGGCGCCGGAACCGGTGCTGACCCCGTTGCACCTTCGGCAAACTGCACGGACACGGCTGGTCGTCGATCTCGGCCTGCCACGAAACGTCGATCCGGCGGTGGCACTGGAGCCGGGCGTCTCTGTCTTGACAGTCGACGATTTGCGGGACGATACCGCGGCGAGCGATCGTGAGGAGCGACAGCAGCGGGCAGAACTGGTGGTCGAGCACTTCGTCGAGCGTTTTCTCCGCTGGTATCGCGCGCACCGGCTCGCGCCGGACCTCGCGGCTGCTCAGGCGCTGCTCCGTGAGACGTGCGAGCGGGAGATCGCCCGTGCGTTCCGGTTCGCTGGGAGGGATCCAGCTCGGCGCGACGAATACATCGCGCGGGCGGCGCGGAGTATCACCGAGAAGATGCTCGCACCGGTTTACCGTGCACTCGAGGCCGACACGGAGCAAGCTGCTGCGACCTTGCGCCTGCTGCGCACTCCACGCTAGGACCTTCGTCTTCGCATCTCTGGTAAAAAGGGAGACGACTACACCGGACGAGTGGCCGATGACCGTTGGCCACTCGTCCGTCGTGATTGTCGGGTAAGAGGTGCACGGGGTCGTCGCGGTGCCCGTGTAGTTCAGGGAAATGAGCGGAAACAGGCGTGTTCGTGCGTCAACTCGGCAAGGTCGATGAGCCGCAGTACGTGCGCGCCCGCGAGCGTCTCGGTGAAGCCCTGGTCGCACGGGGGCTCTTGAGCCAAGAACAACTCGAGCGGGCGCTCGAGTACCAGCGCCGGACTGGCGATCGACTGGGTCGCATTCTGATCGCACTCGGGTACGTGCGACGCCAGCAGCTCTATCAGGTGTTGGCCGAACTCTGGGGCCACCCATTCGTCGATCTCCTCCGTGAACCGCTGGACGTGCAGCTCGCGCGTCGTTTCGATCCTGAGGCCTTGGTGCAGCGTCGTTGCTTTCCGGTCCGACGGCAGGGTAACGAGGTCTGGATCGCGACTGCCGAGCCACCGAGTGGGGAGCTGGAAGAATTCGTGCGCGTTACCCTCGGTTCCGTCCAGGTACGACCCCTCGTGACGACCGAATGGGATATCGACCATGCTGTCCGACGCGTCTTTCGGGACGTCGTGCTCGATCGGGCATCGCTCGGTCTCTACTTCCGGAATCCGGACGAAAGCGCACGGCGGGTTCTGGTACCGTGGCAAAAAGTGCTCCTGTGGTGTTGCATCACGGCGCTGGTAATCGGCCTCGTCGTCGCCCCGCGTCTCACCATGATCACCCTTTCTGCTGTCGTCAATGGAGTGATGTTCATCTATGTGGCCTTTCGCTTCGTGGTAGCGATGGTGGGGGCCCAACACGAGCATGTGCAGGCGATTCGGGACGAGGAGGTACGGGCACTCCAGGATGACGAGTTGCCGATGTACACGGTGCTCGTACCCGTCTATCGAGAAGCGAACGTCGTTGGACATCTCATCGAGAATCTCCGTCGCCTGGACTACCCGCAGAGCAAGCTCGAAGTCCTCTTGTTGATCGAAGAGGACGACGAGGAGACCTTGCAAGCCGCGAAGGCGGCACGGCCGCCGGAGACAGTGACGTTCATCATCGTGCCTAACGGCATTCCCAAAACGAAACCGAAAGCCTGCAATGTCGGCTTGCTGTTCGCGCGCGGTGACTACCTGACCATCTACGATGCGGAAGATCGCCCCGATCCGGATCAGCTGAAGAAGGCGGTGATCGCCTTCCGCAAGGGACCGCCAGAGCTCGTCTGCGTGCAGGCTGCCCTCAATTACTACAACGCGACGGAGAATCTTCTGACGCGCATGTTCACGCTGGAGTACTCGGACTGGTTCGACTATGTGCTGACAGGTCTGGATCGCCTACACCTACCGATCCCACTGGGTGGTACGAGTAACCACTTTCGGGTCGATCGCTTGCGCGAGCTCGGGGGCTGGGATCCGTTCAACGTGACGGAGGATGCTGACCTCGGTATCCGAGCGGCGGCACACGGCTATCGGGTCGGCGTCATCAATTCGACGACCTGGGAAGAAGCGAACACACGGGTCGGCAACTGGATTCGCCAGCGATCTCGTTGGATCAAGGGATACTTGCAAACGGTTCTCGTCCACACGCGGCACCCCGTCCGCCTCGTAAGGACGGCAGGATTGCGTAATACGCTTTGCTTTGTTCTGCTTGTCGGCGGTGCACCATTCGCTTTTCTGTCCTTGATACCGCTATGGTCATTGACGCTGGTTTGGCTCGTGACCCGTACTCACGCTTTCGATGTTCTCTTTCCGCCAATTGTTTTGTATATTAGCTTGTTCAATCTTCTAACCGGGAACGGTTTGATGATCTACCTCGGCATGATGGCCGGATTCAAGCGGCGACGGTACGAGCTGATTCCGTTTGCACTCCTGAACCCGTGCTACTGGATCCTGCATTCCATCGCTGCCTACAAGGCGGTGTGGCAGTTGATCACGAAACCGTTCTACTGGGAGAAGACACACCATGGCCTCAGCCGTTATCTCCAGTCCGAGCCCATCACCCAGCACAGCAGCTAATGCCGACCTGCGGTTGATCGGACTACGCTGGTGGGAACACCTGATTCGCGTCATGGTCTTCAGTGTGCCCTTCCTCGCTTTCGCGCTGGTGACACAGCAGCTCGGTTTCGTCACCAATGCGCATGCCCATGTGACAGCGAAAGCGCTGCTGGCGTTCGACCGTCTGCGCCTCGAGGTGATCGGTTTCCTCTACCCACCGCTGCCGTTCCTACTCGTCCTTCCCTGGCCACGACTCGTGACGCCGGCCCTCCTCGGCAGCGTGGCGGCAGGGGCTACGACCTGGCTCCTGTGGTACGACTTGGAACGGACCGGTCTGCCACGCTTGTGGCGGGCTCTTGTGCTGGCGGTGGTCGTCGCTGTTCCCTCGACCCTGTACCTCGCGACGCAGGCTTTCCCGGAGATGCTGACGCTCCATCTTCTCGTCGTGGCCTGGCACTACTACTGGAACTTCGTACGATACCGGCACACATTCAGCGGTTTCGTCGCCGGTCTCGTGCTCGGTCTGACGTTCTATGCGAACTTCTATTCCCTGCTCTTCGCTCTGGCGCTGGCTGCGCTCGTGCCGCTCTTCCGCCGACTGGAGGGAGAAAACGCGGAACTCCGTGAAGGATGGGCTGCGGCGAGTCAGATTCTGGTCACGGCCTTTCCGGCTCTCTGGGCAGTCGCGAGCTGGAGCTACGTCAACTGGGTGTTTACCGGAAGCCCGTTCATGTACCTCGCCGAGCCAGTGGCGGCGGTGGTCGACCCAGTGCGCTGGAGCATGCCGTGGAGCGAACGCTGGTCAATGCTGCCGGAGTTCGGTCGGGAGTTGCTGAGCCAACCGCTCCTCCTGGCGGCTTTCGTCCTCAACGCGCGGTACTATCCACGGCGCGTCATTCCTTTGTCGGTGCTGACGGTTCTCCCAGCGGTGGCTCGTTTCCTCGGGCTGGCGTTCTCGCTGCCGCTGGTCGTCGGGAGCTTCACAGTGTTGGCGATCCTTGCCTTACCGGAACGGATACCGCGCTGGCTCGGGCCCGCACTCGTTTTCCTCGCTCTCGTGCAGGGAATCGCTGGGACGTCGCTCGTGCAGCGGGCGGGCGAGAGCCGCGAGTGGCTACAGGTCGTAACGACGGGACAGGCCCGATCGATCGACCAGCGTGAGGCGGAACTGGGGAAACTCTTGCGCGAAGCGCCAGCTCGCTCGATTCTCGCCGACGACCGGAGCGCCTATCGTATCATCGCCCGTACCGGCACGGCACGTCCGTTCGTGCTGCCAGCGGATCAGATCTTCTACGCTGCCCTCGACGAACCTGGTCGCTTCGTCCGCTACATCCTCGTCACGGCAACGCCGTCCGACCGTGACCTGGTGAGCGAACGGTTCGCGAGTGGCCCGCCGGCCGGCTTCGTCGTCGATGGACGTATCGGCGACTGGACGCTCTACCGCCAAGAAGAGGCACCGAGTCTCTTCGCTCGGTCGTGAGGTACGACTCGCTGCCCAGCCCACCGTGACGAGTCCCGTTCGGTCACTGTGGTACGAGCGTCAGACGCTCGGCAGCGACCTGGTCGACCGCCGGTTGCGACCACGCGAGCGGCACCGTCTCCCCGCGGAGCCAGTAGGCGAGAAGGTCGTCGTAATGCGGCGAGAGAGGGTGACCGGATTGCCCGCCGGGTAGGACGATGCGAGCGCTGTCCCAGTCGTCGATCTCGACAGCGAAGCGCAGCGAGGCGATGAACTGCACGGCTCCCAACGGTTCGTGAGCCGACACGCCGCCGGGATTGATGGTATTGGCGTCACCGCCGATCGCCAGCGGCCCGCGGTCGAACAGCCAGCGGAGCGCGGGAACGGCACCCAAGGGATGGGTCAGGGAGAGTGGACGCACGCTTCCCCAGGCCCAGCGGCCGGGATCGTCGCCGTAGTGCTGCGCGAGTTCGTGCACCGTCTCGCTGAGCGCAGCGGCGATCGCCTCGTCGCAATCGACATCGTTCCACGCGTCGGTCGGCTCGGCGAGGGCGCGGGCGAGATGCGCGATTCGCCGCACGCCCCAGCTGGTTCCGCCCACGAGATCATGGAAACCGGCACCCAGTACCCAGCGCCAGCTCGCTGGCGCTCGACGCTGCGCCAGGTTCCGGGCCAGCGTATGGACAACCAGCTCGAACACCGTCGCTGCTGGGCTCTCCGCGCTGACGTACCCGTCCCAGGCGCGCAGGAGGTTCAACGCCACTCGACCTTCCTGATCGCGCGGGGTGACGGAGAGAAGCTGATCCCGGAGAGCTTCCCAATGCACGGCATACGTATCGAGTTGGGCGACGAGTGTGTCGCCGAGCGTCCAGTCGATACGGCTGGCGAGAAGGCGAGCGATGCGTTCGACACGATACTCGTCGAGATAGTCGACCCCGAGTAATTCGGCCGCGTCCGCTGTTCGTGGCCGGTTGTTCGCCGTCGCGATGAACCCTTCTGGGGGATCGACGGTGCGCGGCAGTCGCTCTGCTGGAACATAGCCGATCCAGGGCTCGGGGTTTTCCCAACCCAAAATCGGGACGAGACCCGACGAGCGTCGTCGTTGGGGAACGGTGCCGGCGAGCAACCAGCCGATCCGTCCAGTGCGATCGGCATAGACGACGTTGAGCGGCAGATGGGGCCAGTCAGCGAATGCCTCTTCGACGTCCACGAAGGAGCGAACCCGATGCATGGCGAGCAGCCCCCGCACCGGTAAAGGATCGAGCCACACCGCGCGCAACGACAGCGCCCAGGGAACGTCGCGGAACGCCGGACTCACGATCGGGCCACGACGCGTTTCCAGAACCATGTCCGTGACCGTACCGTGTCCCCGGACATGAATGGGCTCCCGGTGGACGAGACACGGCACTGTCGCAGCGCCCTCGAAAACCGATCGACCGTCCGGACCGAGCCGTTCCAGAACGAGATCCGTGTTGTCGCTCAAACCGGCGGTGACGCCCCAGGCTGCGTAGCCATTGTGTCCGGCGATGAAGGCTGGTGTGCCGATGAGCGTCGCACCGGCGATCGCCCACTCGGGCGTCCGCAGATGCGCCAGGTACCAAAACGATGGAAGCAGCGGCGTCCAGTGCGGGTCGTTCGCGAGGATCGGGCGCCCGCTCTGCGTCCGACTGGCGGCGATGACCCAGTTGTTCGAGGCTGCCATACCAGCCAGGGAACGGAGGAGGTCGAGTTCACCAGCCAATCGCTCGAGGTCGATGTTCGGAAAAGGTTCCACTGATGAGGGACGATCCGACCAGTCGGACAGAGCGGGATCCAGCGCTCGCAGTGCGTCGATCCCGTCCGTGAGCAGCACGCGGAGTCGCACGAGTTCCGACGTCCAGTTCGAGGCCAGAGCCAGCGAGAGAAACTTGACCAGTCCCAGGACGTCCGCTGCATCCCATGGCTGCGGTTCCGTACGCAGCAACAGGAATTCGAGCGGTCGACCCGACAGGCCGCGCTCCAGTCCAGCCTGCAGGCCAGCGAGGAACGCCTCCACCTGAGCGCGCACATCGGGCGCGATGCGAGGAAGCTGGCGCAGGGCGGCCCGGCGGAAACCGACGCGCCGCGCGAGACGGTCGAATGGCAGCCCATGAGGACCGAGCACTGCAGCGAGCTCACCGCGAACGAGACGGCGGAGGAATTCGAGCTGGAAGGTACGATCCTGTGCCTGACAGAAACCGAGGGTGAACCAGGCATCGGGCTCGGTGCGAGCCTCGATATGCGGAATACCCCAGCGGTCACGAACGATCGTGACCGGAGCCTCGAGCCCTGGCACCGTCACGGTACCGCGCGTCACGGGGAGCCGGCGAACGAAAAGCGCCCGAGCTACCGACCGCATCCGTTCCTGCGCGATGCGAGCAGGGTGCAACCTGTCCGTCATGTCTTCTCCCTCCACGGCGAGGTCGAGCTGGTGATGGCTGGTGTGTCACGTTTCTGGACTTTTGCCGATCCTTCAGCGAGCGCCAGCGTTGCGAGGCCGGTGAGCAGCACGATGGCACCGACGACCCGGCTGGTATCGAGGTCTTCTCCGAGGACGAGTGTCGCCAGCAGGCTCGCGGTGAGCGGTTCGGCGAGGGAGAGCGTCGCTGTCGTCGCGGTCGAGGTGCGCGCGACGCCACGCGCGAACAGCGCATAGGCGATGCTCGTGGCGACGATACCGAGATGCAGCACGCTGGCGAGACCGCGTGGGGTGCCGAGCCAGTCGAGCGGAAACCGGACGAGCGTCGGGGCGAGCAGCAGTGCGGCGATGGTGAACGCGATCGACACGATGTGGTGCGAAGCGAGGCCGTGGGCGATCGCCCGACGGGTCGCCAGGACGAAGAGCGCGTAGGAACTGCCAGCACCGACACTGGCGAGCATACCAATTACCGACAACCGTCCCGCGGCAACCGGCTGCACGAGCAACGTCAAGCCAGTCAGGGTCAGCGCGGTGGCGAGGATCCATCTGCGTGGCGGCACACACCGTTCTACCACGAACTGGAGGATCGCTGCGGCAACCGGCGCGCTGCCGATCGCCAGCAGTGTGCCGATGGCCACGCCGTTGGCGCGTACACCGAGAAAGAATGCCGGCTGGTAGAGAGCGACCCCGAGGCTACCGAGGAAGAGCGATGGGAGCGCCGCTGCTGGAAGACGGCGAGGTGGCCGAAACATCAGGAGCAGCAGCGGACTGCCGACCAGGAGCCGCAGCGTACCGACGGCGATCGGGTGAGCTCCCTCGGGTGCGAGGGCGAGGGCTGTTCCCGTCGTGCCCCAGAGAACGGCAGCGGCCAAGATCCAGAGCGGGGCCGTCGAAGACGGCCCCGCTTGCTGGCTACGTGCGGTCAGGGCGGCGCGATGGGTGGCGGTGGGGAAGGCTTCACTCGCCGTCGACGCCGCTCGGCTGTGGCTGCTCGAGGTAGACGCCGACTCGGAGCATTTCCTTGAGCTGGAGCCAGGCTGCCCGCGCTTCTTCGACACTGCCTTCTTCTTCGATCGTTGAGATGTCACCCGGATCCCGGTCCAGGATGACCGCTTTGAGGACCCGCCGCATGATCTTACCGCTCCGCGTCTTGGGCAGTGCACGGACGAAATTGATCTCGCCGATCACGGCGACAGGGCCGAGTTCGCGTCGCACCGTTTCGATCAGCTCACGCTCCAGCTGCGGCGACGGTTCGTAGCCTTGCTTGAGCGTAATGAAGGCGCTGATGACCTCACCGCGGACGGGATCCGGCCGACCGGTGACACCGGCCTCGGCGACGGCCGGATGCCGGAGGAACGCACTCTCGACCTCGATCGTGCCGATGCGATGGTCGGCGATCTTGATGATTTCGTCGGCTCGCCCGGCGAACCAGATGTAACCGTCCTCGTCGACGAAGGCAGCATCGCCGGTAAAGTACACACCAGGAATGCGCTGCCAGTAGTCACGGGCATACCGCTCCGGCTCGCCCCAAAGGCCTGGCGTGAGACCTGGGAACGGGCGGCGGATGACGACGACACCACGCTCGCCCGGGCGGCAGGGCGTGCCGTCTTCCGGGCGCACGACGGCGACGTCCATGCCGGGGAGCGGGAGACTCGCCGACCCTGGCTTGATCGGGAGCATAGCGATGCCGTACGGGTTGCCGACGACTGGGCCGGCGGTTTCGGTTTGCCACCAGTGGTCGATGACCGGAATCCGGTTCTGGAAAACATCCTTCTGAAGCCATTCCCAGGCAGGGGGATTGAGCACTTCACCAGCGCAAACCACGCGCTCGACCGAGGAAAGGTCGTGTTTCCGGGCCGGTTCGCTCCCGTACTTCATGAGCAAGCGGACTGCGGTCGGCGAGGTGAAGATGCCGGTGACACCATTCTCCTCGATGATCCGGTACACCGTCTCGGGCGAGGGATGATCGAGCGCCCCCTCGAAGGCGATCGTCGTCGCACCGAGGAGGAGCGGTGCGTAGACGATATAGCTGTGGCCGACGATCCAGCCGATGTCCGAGGTTGCCCACCAGACGTCACCAGCCCGGAGGCCGTGGCACCACTGACCTGTGCTGGTGATGCCGACCTGGTAGGGACCGTGTGTGTGGATGGCGAGCTTCGGTTTCGCGGTCGTCCCCGATGTGGCGAGGATGAAAGCGGGCTCGTTCGATTCCATGACTTCGTGGCTGTCACTCTGCCCATTCGCGAGGGCAAGAAAATCGTCCCACCAGATGTCGCGTCCTGGTGTCATCGGCGGCTCGGTCGTACCCCGGCGGAGGACGACGACACGCTCGACGCTCGGCACGCCGCCCGCCAGCGCCTGATCCACGATCTCCTTGAGAGGCACCTCGCGACCGCGACGCCAGGTGACATCGGCCGTGAAGACGGCACGCGCACCGGCCATGCCGAGGCGGTCAGCGAGCGCTCCTGCACCGAACCCAGCGAAGACGACGATATGGATGGCGCCGATACGCGTGGCGGCGAGCATGAGGGCAATCGCTTCCGGGCAGGTCGGCATATAAATACCGATGCGGTCGCCGCGCTGGATGCCCAGGCCGCGGAGTGCGGCAGCGATACGCCGGACGAAACGCCAGAGCTGCGCGTAGGTGTAGGTGCGGCGCTCGGCCCATTCGGTCTCGGCGATCAGCGCAGCTTGCCCGCCGCGACCAGCATGGACGTGTCGATCGAGCGCAGCATAACTGAGATTAGTCTGCCCACCGACGAACCAGCGGAAGGTCGGCGGTTCCCAGACGAACGGTTCGTCCCAGGTTCGGAACCAGAAGGCCTTTTCGGCTGCACGGGTCCAGAAGGCGATCGGGTCCTCCAGTCCTTCGCGGCGCCACCGGGCGACGATCGGATTGACGACGTCCATCGGGTACCCCCTCGCGATGATGCGGACATCCTGTCAGTAGCTGGCAACGACAGTATAATGCGTCTGGTTCGAACATGTCGAGACAGTGAGGTGATGCGCGTGGACGACGTCGTTCTCGGCAGTGTCGTCGACTTTCTCCGGCGAGTACCGCCCTTCCAGTTCCTCAGCGAGGAGCGACTGCGACAACTGGTCAAACGAATCGAAGTCCACTATTTTCCCCGAGGCACCGTGCTCATTCGCCGCGGTGAACGTCCTCCGGACTATCTCTGGGTCGTCGTTCGTGGCGGCGTCAAGAAGGTGCTGCGCTCAGCAACTGGTGAGGAACATATCTTCGAAGTGGCGAGTGAAGGTGACCTCGTCGGTGTCCTCTCCTCCGTCGACGGCATCGAAGGACAGCTCGACGATATCGCGATCGAAGACACGGTGTGCTACGCCATCCCGCGTGCGGTGGTCGACGAGCTGATCGCCAGCGAGCCGGCGGTGGCGCGTTTTTTCCTCGGTGCCCTGCGCGAGTGGGTGCGCGCGAGTCTGACTGCGCTCGAGCGTCATGAGGAGAGGCCGGAGGATGCCGTCGTCCTGACTGCGCCCTGCCGCATGGTGGCGCGCCGACCGCTCTTGACCTGCCGACCGGAAACGACCGTTCGTGAAGCGGCGCGCCTGATGAGCGCTGAACGGGTGAATTCGATCGTGGTGGTCGACGAGGAAGGGAACGGTATCGGCATCGTGACCGACTGGGATCTGCGCGAGCGTGTGGTGGCTGCCGGCCGTTCACCGGAGACCCAGGTCGTGGATGTGATGAGCGCACCACTGGTGACGATCGACGCGGATCGCTTGCTGCTCGAAGCGGTGCGGCTGATGATCGCGCGAGGCATCAACCATCTCGTGGTGACCGAGGAGGCGAAGCCGTTCGGGATGTTGACTGCCTTCGATCTTCTGGTGCAGCAGGGTACGAGCGCGCTCTTCCTGGCGCGAGCGATCGAACGCGAGAGTCGTATCGAGCCTCTGGCCCAGATTCTCGAACAGGCACAGCGGCAACTTTTGCCCTTCCTGCTCTCCCGGGGCGTGCGGGCGAGCGAGGTCGCGCAAATCGTGAGCGAGGTCAACGATCGCGTGGTGGCACGTGTGCTCGCACTGCTCGAAGAGGAGCTGGGCCGACCACCGGTTCCGTACTGCTGGCTGGTGTTCGGGAGCGAGGGGCGGCGCGAGCAGACGATACGCACCGACCAGGACAACGGCATCCTCTATGCTGATCCCCCAGATGGGCAACTGGAGGCGGCTCGCAGGTACTTCCAGCGCCTCGGTCAATGGGCGGTGGAGCGCCTCGTCGCGCTCGGGTTCCCGCCTTGTCCCGGTCGCTACTCTGCCGACAATCCGGAGTGGGTGCTGAGTGCCAGCGAGTGGCAGCGAAAGTTCCGTTCCTGGATGGCGGTACCGGAGCCGCAGGCTGTTCTCAGTTCGCTCATCGTCTTCGATTTTCGCGGCGTCCACGGAGAGCTGGCGCTCGCGACAACGTTACGCGAATTCGTACGGCAGGAACTCTCCCACAGCCCACGGTTCCTGTTTCATGTGGCCGCTGTTTCGACTTCCCAGCCTCCGCCGCTCGGTTTCCTCGGGCGCTTCGTCGTCGAGCGGTCGGGCGAACACAAGAATCAGCTCGATTTAAAGCTCGGTGGGACAGGTGCCGTCGTCAATCTCGTGCGTCTGTTCGCGCTCGAACACGGCATCGAGGAGACGAATACGCTCGCCCGCTTGACAGCGTTGCGTGAGCAGCGAGCGATCGAGCCGCAACTCGCTGACGATCTGGCACGGGCGTTCGAATTTCTGCTCGATCTGCGGGTGCGTCTGCAGCTCGAACAACTGCAGCGTGGTGAGAAGCCTTCGAACTACGTCGATCCTCGCCAACTGTCCTCGCTCGACCGGACACTCCTCAAGGAGTCGTTCCGCGTTATCGGTCGCGCACAAGCGGTCGTCCGTGATCGGTTCCACCTCGAACAGGCGGGCGAATGAGCGAGCGCAACGGCTTGTGGGAACGGTTGGCTCACCTACTCGGCCGGCTCAGCCTCAACGACGAGGGCCAACGGACGCTCTTCACTGTTCGGTATACCGTGCTGGACGCGGAGATGACTGGTCTCGATCCCGAGCGCGATGAGCTCTTGGCGATCGGTGCAGTGCGGATGGTGGGTCCGCGCATCGTCTTGGGGGAGACGTTCTACCGGTTGATCAAGCCGGCCAAAGCCCGCTGGAGCACCAGTGTCCCCATCCACGGCATCCGTCCGGACGATGTCGCGGATGCACCGCCCGTCTGTGAAGTCATGTCGCAATTCTTGGTCTTTTGTGCCGGCACGGTACTCGTCGGTCACGGTGTGGAAATCGATCGCCTGTTTCTGCATCGTGCTGCCGAGCGGATCGGTGCACGGCTACCGCCAGCGCGCTGGATCGACACGGGGCGAGTGGCACGATGGCTGGTGACACGGCACGGCACGTTTGCCGAAGCGGCAGCAGACCGCGGGCGCTTCAGCCTGGACGATCTGGTCGCTGCGTACGACATCGTGCCGCCAGCGCGGCATCATGCGCTGGCCGATGCCTACGTGACCGCACAGGTGTGGCAACACCTGCTCTACGAACTCGCGCTGGAGGGAATCAACTCGCTGCGCGACCTACTGCTCGCTGGGCTCGCTTAGGTGAGGGCACTAGAGACGAGAACGAGCGTGATACGTGCTGCGAGGAGGAACAGCGCGAGCAGGAGACTCACGGAAGCTGAAGAAAGTCGCGGGAAGAGACGGCTGGCCGGGCGACAAAGCGGGTCCGTCAGGAGATGGAAGAGGCGACTGACGACGGTCACCTGCCCGCGTGTCAGCCAGTCGAGTGCAGCCCGGCCGACGAGGAGCCACATCGCGATGGCCAGGATCCAGTTGACCATCTCCACGAGTCGCCACAGCATCGCTCGTTCCCCGGCCTGAGGCGCAAGGCCACGTAACAGAGAGCGGAAGCATGACGAAATGCCGGGTACCGGGGTCATCCGGTACCCGGCTGCATACTGTGGACGGTCAGTCCTGACCTGCTGGAGCTACGCCAGGTGCGGTGCCAGGTGCAGGACCAGGTGCGGGAAGGTGCATCTCGCCGACTGGGATCCGCAACTGGTCGACCATATCCTGGATGTACTTCGGTGCCGGCGCAGTGGCAAGACTGACCACGATGAGGAGGATGAAGTTGGCGAGCATTCCGAAGATGCCGGCCGAGAGGTGGGAGAGCCCCAATACGTTGAAGCGTGGATCGATATAATTCCCGATCATGTAGACGAAGCACGCGATCAGTCCACCCAGCATGCCAGCGATCGCGCCGTTGGCGTTGGCTCGCTTCCAGAAGATACCGAGAAGGACGACGGGGAAGAAGGTGGAGGCTGCGAGGGAGAATGCCCAGGCGACGAGCTGCACGATGAGCGCGAATTGGGGGATCGCCAGGAGTGCGGCGATGAAGGCTGCGACCAGAATCATGATGCGACTGAGCAAGAACCGCCGACCGTATGGTGCGTTCGGATCGATGATCTTGGCATAGATGTCGTGCGCGACCGCTGTCGATATGACGAGCAAGAGGCCGTCGGCTGTCGAGAGCGCGGCGGCCAGACCACCGGCCGCGACCAGTGCCGCGATGGTGAACGGCAAGCCGGCAATCTCCGGTGTCGCGAGTACGACGATGTCACCGTTTATCGAAAGTTCGCTGAACTGCAGGATACCATCGTTGTTGGCATCGGTGATCTTGAGGAGTCCGGTCCGGATCCAGTTCGCCGTCCACTCGGGCAAGGCACTGATCGGCTGCCCGACGACGTTCTGCAAAACCTCCCAGCGTGAGAAGGCAGCGTAGGCCGGTGCGGTGACGTAGAGCAGCCAGATGAAGAGAAGCGACCAGCCCACGCTGATGCGCGCTTCCTTCGGGCTGGGAACCGTGTAGTACCGGACCAGGATGTGCGGCAGCCCAACCGTACCAGCCATCAAGCAGAGCGTGAAAGCCAGGAACTGCCACGGTGTGCCGACCCAGTCGCGCACCGTGATTGGCTGCGGTGGCGTAAGACCGATCTGCTGGAAGGCTTGAATCGCACTCGCATTGGAGAGTGCCTGCTTGAAGGGCTGGACGTACGAAGACAGATTCATCGCCTGCTCGAGCTGGGTGATCTCGCTGAGCGCCTTGCCGTACATGAGCTGTGGGAACGGCACGCCGGTGAGCTTGGCCGAGAGGAAGGTGACCGGGATCAGGTAGGCGACGATGAGGATGATGTACTGTGCTACCTGTGTCCAGGTGATCGACTTCATCCCGCCCAAGAATGAGCAGACGAGAACGCCGGCGAGTCCGACGAACACACCGACCCGGTAGTCGAGTCCGAAGAAACGACTCATCACGATTCCGACCCCCGACACCTGGGCGGTGACGTAGGCCAGCGAGACGATAATGGCGCAGATGGCCGCTATGAAGCGAGCCAAACGCGCTCGCTCACCATAGCGGGTGGCAACGAAGTCGGGTATCGTGTATTGACCGAACTTCCGAATATAGGGCGCGAACAGCAGTGCGAGCAAGACATACCCGCCAGTCCAGCCCATGATGTAAGCCAGACCGTCGTAACCGAGCAGCCAGAGCGTTCCGGCCATGGAAATGAACGATGCCGCGCTCATCCAGTCGGCGCCGGTGGCCATGCCGTTGAAGATCGCTGGCACCCGGCGGCCAGCCACGTAGTACTCCTCGAGACGTCGGGTGAAGTTGAGGATACCGATGAATGCGTAGAGCGCAAGCGTCAGGAAGATGAACGCATAGCCGATAAAGCGATGCGGCAACCCGGCTCGCTCGAGCAGATAGAGGACGAGAGTGAAGACGATGAGGAAGACGAAGAAGGCACCGTAGTAGCGAGCGAGGCGGCGACGGAATTCGCTCAGCTGCGTACGAGTCAAGGGCGTGTAGCCAGCTTCCTGTGCCATACCTGCCCTACTCCTCTTCCTCGTAGCCGTACTTCTTGTCGATCACGTTGTTCATCGTCAGGGCATAGATGAAGATCAGGATCACGTACACCGTGATCGAGAACTGGCTCGCCAGCCAGTAGCCGAGCGGGAAGCCGGTGAGGATCTTGATCTTGTTCAGAGAGGCCGCGAACGGGGGATGGAGATAGGTCACCGCGAACCAGATCACCAGGAGCGTCAGCATCAACCGCCACTGCTCACGCCAGTACGCTTCTAACCGGCTCGTGTCGACCTGCGGTGTACTCGTCATGGGACTCCCTCCTGCCCTCCGCGATCGGAACCGCGAGGCGGGCGATCAACCCGCGGACGATCGTGCGCTCCTCCTCGCTCGAGTCGTCCTCGCTGACGCGTTACCTCCTTTCCGGATCACCACACACCCCACCAGTCGCGGGATAACGGCTCGCAACCGGACGGAGCAGAACGGCAAGTCTCCCGAGACTTCAGATCACCCAGAGATACCGAGACTACTTGCTCTATAGCGGATCGTTGACGCAATGTCAAGAGGTGTCGCATTATCACATGATAACGAGCCGTTTATAGCCAACCGGAGTGTGCCCCAATCGGGTGGAGCAGAAGTGGCACCAGTGTCGAGCCACGATGCGCGATCGGCTCTCACACGCCGGTGCGCTGTGCCACCATCGGCTTGAGTAGTGCGGGAATGCCCTGGCCGGAGCGCACTCTGTGTCCGTACACTTACAAGAGGGGTCGCCATGTCCACGCCGATTCGGCGACAGTACCTCGCAATCAAGGCCCAGGTACGCGATGCCCTGCTGCTGTTCCGTCTCGGCGACTTCTACGAGCTTTTCGATGAGGACGCCGAGATCGCGAGCCGGATCCTCGATATCGCCTTGACTTCGCGCGACCTCGGTCAGGGGCAACGTGTCCCGATGGCCGGTATCCCGGCGCATGCTGCCGAGCCCTACATCGCCAAGCTGGTCGCGGCTGGGTACCGGGTAGCTTTGTGCGACCAGGTGGGTGAACCAGACGGGCGGAAGTTGGTGGAGCGGCGGATCACCCGCGTCCTCACTCCTGGTACGCTCACCGACCCCTCGATGCTGGATGCGAAACGGAACACCTTCATCGCCGCGCTCTACTTCGACGATGTGCGTGCTGGTCTGGCCTATGCCGAACTCTCCGTTGGCGAGTTCGCTGCGACCGAGGTTATCGCTCCGGCGCCGGAGGAGCTTCCCGCAGCGGTCGAGCGCGAGTTGCTGCGGATCGCGCCGGCCGAACTGCTGGTTCCTCCCAGCCAAAAGGACCAGGCACCAGACATCGGGGCGATCGTGACGCAGACGGACGACTGGGCGTGGCGACAGCACACAGCGCGCGAATTGCTGCAGGAGCACTTCCGGGTGGCATCGCTCGAAGCGTTCGGCCTGGAAGAGCGTCCTGCTGCCCTGCGCGCTGCTGGTGCGCTCCTGCAGTATCTCCGCGAAACGCAGGCCGGTAACCTGCCGCACCTCGACGATCTGGTCGTCTATCGTACCGATACGTACATGACCTTGGATGCCGCGACCAGGCGCAATCTCGAGTTGCTGGAGGGGGTGCGCGGCGGTCGCGAGAGTGCGCTGGTCGCAGTGCTGGATGGGACGCGCACACCGATGGGTGCCCGATTATTACGACGCTGGCTCGGGCAGCCGCTGCTCGACGTCGGAGCGATCGTCCAGCGGCAGGAGCGCGTCGCGGCACTGGTCGAGGAATCGCTGGCCCGGATGCAGCTCGGTGAGCTGCTCGCCGGCGTCGCTGACCTGGAGCGGCTGGCGAATCGCCTCGTGACGGAACGGATCACACCGCGCGAGCTGCAGCACCTCGGCCGGTCGCTCGCCGCTTTGCCGCGGATCGCTGAGCTTCTCGATCAGAGGCCGGAACTGGCGACCCTCGTGACCTTTCCGGACCTACAGCCAGTAGCGGAGCTGGTCGCGCGTGCCCTGGTAGACGATCCCCCAGTGGCGTTGGGTCAAGGGGCTGTGATTCGACCTGGTTTCGCTCCCGAGCTCGATGAGCTGCGCAGCCGGGCACACGCCGCGCGCGAGTGGATCGCCTCGCTCGAGCAGCGGGAGCGGGAACGGACCGGAATCCGCTCGCTCAAGGTCGGGTACAACAAGGTCTTCGGCTATTACATCGAGGTGAGTCATGCCAACCGGCACCTGGTACCGGACGACTACCAGCGCAAGCAGACGCTGGTCGGTGCCGAGCGCTACATCACACCGGAACTGAAAGAGTACGAGCAACTCGTCCTCCATGCTGAGGAGCGGATCGCGGCGCTGGAAACCGACGTGTACCGCCGTGTCGTCGGCGAGATCGCGGTCTATGCCGGCCAGATCAAGCGTGTGGCGCAGCAGATTGCCGAGCTGGACGTCTACCGATCGCTGGCCGAGGTCGCCGTCGAGCGTCGCTACGTCCGACCGATCGTCGACGACAGTACGACGCTCGAGATCGTGGGCGGCCGGCATCCGGTCGTGGAATCGACGCTCGAGACCGGTCGTTTCGTCCCCAACGACACGCGACTCGACACGGACGACGAGCAGATCGTGATTCTCACCGGACCCAATATGGCTGGGAAGTCGACCTATCTGCGCCAGGTCGCGCTCATCGTCCTGCTGGCGCAGATCGGTTCGTTCGTCCCAGCCGAGCGGGCACGAATCGGGCTAGTCGATCGGATTTTCACGCGGATCGGTGCCCAGGACGATATCGTCTCCGGACAGAGCACGTTCATGGTCGAGATGGTCGAGACCGCGACGATTCTCCGGCAAGCGACACGCCGCTCGCTGGTCGTACTCGATGAGGTCGGTCGGGGCACGAGTACGTACGACGGATTAGCGATCGCTCGTGCTGTTGTGGAGTACCTGCACAACCATCCGCGATTGGGTTGTCGGACCCTTTTTGCGACGCACTACCACGAGTTGACCGAACTGGAGCGTGTCCTGCCTCGGGTGCGCAACTATCGGATGGACGTGCTGGAGGAGGGCGATCAAGTTATCTTTCTGCACCGCGTCGTGCGCGGCGGAGCGGACAAAAGTTACGGCATCCACGTCGCGCAGCTGGCTGGTTTGCCGCAGGCGGTCGTTCGGCGTGCCCGCGAAATTCTGGCCGAACTCGAGGCGGGACGAGCCGGTGAGCGAACCCGACGTCGCGGCACGATGCGTAAGGACGTGCCGATCACCGTACAGCTGACGCTGTTCGATCCCCCGCATCCGGTACTCGAACGCCTCAAGGCACTCGAACTCGATGCGCTGACGCCCCTCGAGGCGCTCACGCTCCTCTACGAGCTGCAGCGGATGGTGCGCGAGGGAGACGGGGCGCGTTAGTCGTCCGTCGCCGGAGCAGGCGCACTCGTCCGTGTCTGTTGCGGCCGGAGGATACGAAGCGGAACGAGGGCGCTGAGTGCCAGGGCAGCGGAGAGCAGGAAGACAGCCCGGGGACCAAGCGTTCCGTATGTTGGGGTATAGAGCGCCGGTGCGAGCCCCTGCACCAGAAAGCGTGCCCCCAGGAAGTAGGCCGATGCCGTTCCGCGATGCGTCGGTGCCGCTTGCACGGCCAAGGTACTGAATGCTGTCCAGGTGAGCATGGCAGCCAGACCGAGTGCCAGGTATGCAGCAGCGAACACCCATGGATGCGGTGCCAGCGCCATGGTCGCGATAGAGAGGCTAACGGCCAGGAGCCCGATGGTCGAACTGGCCTGCAGGTCGACTCGCTCGAGCAAATACCCAGCAGGCGGCCCGAACAGGATGGCACCCAAGCCGTAGAGCGACACGATGATGCCGATCGTGGCGTAATCGAGTTGCCACAGGTCTCGGAGTGTCTGGCCAAGCAGGTATGCCGTACCCATGACCGCGGCGTTCGTCAGGAACGCCAGAACGACAACCTGCGCGACAGAACGATTGAGCGCCTGGGCGAGTTCGCGAAGCGAGGCACGCAAGGAGACGGCGCGCGGTCGATCCGGTACGGCCTGCCCGAAGCGACGAAACCAGACGAACAGCCACCCGCCAGCGATCCAGCTCAAGAGCGCGACCGAGACGAAGAAGAGGCGCCAGGACCAGCCGGCAAGAAAGCCGGCGACCAGCGGCCCGAGCAGGTGGCCGCTCTGGTTCGCGGCGGAAAAGACCGCGACGGTTCTCGGCAGGCGTTGCGGTGGGAGCGTATCACCCAGCGTGGCGAGAAGAATCGGCGTTGTGAACGCGTTGGTGATGCCCAACAGGATACAGCCGAGGACGAAGACGGGAAGGTTCGGAGCGAGGGCGCAGAGCAGGGCTGCGAGTCCGAAGGTCGCGAACCCGACCAAGATCGTTCCCCGGCGCGATGTGAGGTCGGAGATGGTGCCGGAGAAGAACTGGCAGAGACCGAAGGTGACGAAATAGGCAGGGACGATGATCGAGAGAGTCCCTCGATCGACATGAAACACGCCCTGCAGGATCGGGAAAACGATCGGGAAGCCACCACCGTTGTAGGGACCGATCAGCGATCCGAGATGGAACGGCGCAAGACTCCACTGGCTGACAGGCTGGCGCTCGATGACAGGAGATCGTTCTGCACGCACCAACGCGTCCTTCCTCCGCCGTGAGTGTAGTCCGACGGTATTCGCATGAGCAGAGCGATGTTCGCCTAAGCGGAACGCCTGCCGGCCGTTGGCGGTGCGCTGCTTCTGCAGCGATGTCGAGTGGCTGGTGGGGCGCCGGAAGCGATCTCGGCGGCAACGCGAGTACGCCGAGGGTAGCGAGGTCGGTTTCCTGCGAATCGATCTGGAGTTCCTCCGCTACAGAATGGGCCGCTCGCACCCCTTTGTGCGGCATGCACAGTTTAGGACTTGCAGTTTGCGCGGGCTGCCCGAGCGGTTGTCGGGTGACTTCGGTACCTTGCACAAGCAGAGAGGAGGCTCGCGGGATGAGTGACGAGCTGAGAAGACGAGCGAGGGAGCCACCGACGGGAACAACCCCACGTTCGCCGGTGTGAAAGGTCGGAATGGCAACGAGTGCTGCAATGGAGCAGCAGGAAGGAACTCGACGATGAGTGAAGGTGCTGTGGCGTGGATGCTCGTGGCGACGGCGTTCGTCCTGCTGATGACGCCCGCACTGGGCTTCTTTTATGGTGGCTTAGTGCGCTCGAAGAATGCCCTCAACACCATGATGATGAGCTTCGGTGCGGTAGCCGTTGTCGGTCTGGCCTGGGCGCTGATCGGGTATTCGCTTGCCTTCTCTTCAGGGCTTCCGGTGGTCGGTGATCTCTCCTACGCGCTTCTGCGGGGCGTCGGCCTCGAAGCGAGCGGCGATATCCCGCACGTGCTCTTCATGTGCTTCCAGGGAACGTTCGCGATCATCACGGCGGCTCTTATTTCAGGGGCACTGGTCGAACGGATGCGTTTCGGCCCGTATCTCGTGTTCATCACGCTGTGGGCGATTCTGATCTATGCGCCGATCGCCCACTGGGTGTGGGGTGGGGGCTGGCTGGCTGAACTCGGTGCACTCGACTTCGCCGGCGGAACGGTCGTGCACATCAATGCGGGTATCGCTGCGGTTGTCGGTGCACTCGTACTGGGCAAGCGGCGTGACTACGGCCGCCAGGCGATTCTCCCCCACAACATTCCGTTCACGCTGCTCGGTGCCATGTTGCTGTGGCTCGGCTGGTTCGGGTTCAACGCCGGGAGTGCGTTGGGGGCCAACGAGATTGCCGGACTCGCGTTTGCGAACACGATGCTTGCCCCGATGGCGACCGGGTTGATGTGGATGATCCTCGACCTGATCCGCGATGGGAAGGCAACTGCTGTTGGACTGGCCACGGCGATCGTCGTCGGGCTGGTGGCGATCACTCCGGCGGCCGGTTTCGTCTCGCCCCTGTCAGCGATCGCGCTCGGTGCGCTGGCTGCCTTCCCGAGCTACTTCGCGCTGCTCTGGCGAGCGCGAACGCGTCTGGATGATTCGCTCGACGTGTTCGCCGCACACGGTGTGGGTGGGCTCACAGGCGCAGTTCTGACGGGCGTCTTCGCCCAGGAGTCCTGGAACGGTGTCGCTGATGGGCTTCTGTTCGGCAACCCGATGCAGGTCGTCATCCAAATCGTCGCGATCCTGGCCGTGATCGTCTACACCGCCCTCGGTACCTTCGTTATCTTGCGAGCGATCGGCTTGGTGACGGCGCTGCGTGTGTCCGAGAAGACAGAACGGCTCGGTCTCGATGTGGCCGAGCATGGGGAACAGGCCTACACGAGTGGCGAGGGTGCTGTGCTGCTGCTCCCCTCTGGACGAGCGAGCGAAGCCGGATTCGTTAGTGGAGCTGCAGTAAAACACGTGGGAGGCAGCGCATGAAGCTCATCGTGGCGATCATTCGACCGGAGAAGCTGAACGACGTGTTGGAAGCACTGTTCCGAGCCGAGGTACGTGGATTGACGATTTCCACTGCGCAAGGACACGGTGGGGAGACGGAGCAGGTCGAAACGTACCGCGGTACGACTGTGAAGATGGAACTCTCTCCCAAGATTCGTCTGGATATCGGCGTCTCCGACCACTTCGTCGAGCCGACCGTCCAGGCGATCCTCAGTGCGGCGCGCACCGGGGAGGTCGGCGACGGCAAGATCTTCGTCCTGCCGGTCGAGGCGGTCTACCGGATCCGGACCGGTGAGCGCGATGAAGCAGCGGTCACCCCGGTTGCCTGATCGAGCAAACATCAGCATCCCCACCCACCAACCAGCCCGCGGGGAACTCCCCGCGGGCTGGTTGCGGCATGGGATGGATGGGAGGTCAGTCTGCAACGGCTTGGGTGGCTACCGGCCGCTCGCGCACGCGTCGGGTTGGCCGCTCCTCCACCGCTTCGATCGGTGGGTGCGGAACGACCTTCCAGAACGCGTTACGCAGTTCGTGCCAGCGCTCGAGGATCTCGCGACCGCGCTGGCTACCGGTCAAGGCCACGTGCTTCGCGATCAACTCGCGCAACGGTTCGTCATCGCTGTCGCTGAGCCGTTCGAGTTGGACGTACTCGCGGTTCAGCCGGCTCGGGAAGACCCCTTCAGGGTCGAAGACGAAAGCGAGACCGTTGGTCATCCCGGCGGCGAAGTTGCGGCCGGTGGGGCCCAGGACAACGACGACGCCGCCAGTCATGTACTCGCAGCCATGGTCACCGACACCCTCGACGACCGCCACAGCGCCGGAATTGCGTACCGCGAAGCGCTCGCCGGCCTGGCCGGCGACGAAGAGTTCCCCGCCCGTCGCACCGTACAGCACCGTGTTCCCGACGAGTACGTGCGGCCGGTTCGGATCGGCTGGCGGTTCGGGCGAGCGGACGACGATCGTGCCGCCGCCCATACCCTTGCCGACGTAGTCGTTCGCCTCGCCGGTGAGGACCAGCTTCAGTCCGTGCCAGCACCAGGCACCGAAGCTCTGGCCAGCCTCGCCGGTCAACTCGACGGTGATGAGTCCGTCCGGCGCGTGCTCGCGACCGAAGCGGAGACTGAGTTCGCCCGCGAGTCGCCCGCCGACCGCGCGGTTGTGGTTCCGGACCGTCGTCGTGATGTGGACCGGCTTCCGTTCCTCGAAGGCGGGGCGTGCCTGTTCGAGCAGCCACTCGTCCAGTGCCGGACCGGTCAGGTCGTGGAAGATATTGCGCTCGTAGAGACAGCGCCGCGGCGCGTTCGGGTCCGGCGGCACGGCGAGGATCGGGCTGAGGTCGAGGAGCGCGGCTGGCCCCTCGAGATCGGTGCGCTGGGTGAGCAGCTCGACGCGCCCGACGATCTCGTCGAAGCGGCGGGCACCGAGCATCGCCAGGTACTCGCGCACCTCTTCAGCGAGGAGCATGAAGTAGTTGATGACGTGCTCGGGCTTCCCGGCGAACCGCTTGCGCAGGTCCTCGCGCTGAGTGGCGATCCCCGTCGGGCAGGTGTTGAGGTGGCACTGCCGGGCCATGTCGCACCCGATCGCGACCAGCGCAGCGGAGCCGAAACCGAACTCTTCCGCGCCGAGCAAGGCGGCGATGATGATATCGCGCGCCGTCTGCAGCCCTCCGTCGGTGCGCAGGCGCACCCGACTGCGGAGATCATTGAGGACGAGCGTCTGCTGCGTTTCCGCCAGACCGAGCTCCCACGGCACACCGGCGAACTTGATCGACGAGAGTGGCGAGGCACCGGTGCCACCGCTGTGACCACTGATCAGGATGTAGTCAGCGTGTGCCTTGGCGACACCAGCAGCGATCGTGCCGACACCGGCTTCGGCCACCAGCTTGACGCCGACGCGTGCCCGTGGGTTGACCATCTTGAGGTCGTAGATCAGCTGGGCGAGGTCCTCGATGCTGTAGATGTCGTGATGTGGTGGCGGCGAGATGAGCTGGATGCCCGGGATGGCGTGGCGGAAGCGCGCGATGATGGCGGTCACCTTGTGGGCAGGCAGCTGGCCACCCTCGCCGGGCTTCGAACCCTGCGCGATCTTGATCTCCAGCTCTTCGGCCCGCACCAGGTACTCAGCGGTCACCCCGAAGCGCCCGCTCGCGACCTGCTTGATCTTGTTGTGCGGGACGTCGGTGCCGTCTTCGTAGTACCAATCGGGATCCTCGCCACCCTCACCGCAGTTCGAGCGGGCACCGATGCGGTTCATCGCGATGGCCAGCGTGCGGTGCGCTTCCGGCGAGAGGGCACCGAGCGACATCGCCGTGACGACGAAGCGCTTGACGATCTCCTCGGCCGGTTCGACCTCCTCGATCGGGATCGGTTGCGTCGGCCGGAAGGTCACGAGGTCGCGCAAGGCCATCGGCCGGCGGTTCTGCACCAGCTCGACGAACTGTCGGTAGGTCTCCCGGTCACCCGTCTGCGCGGCTTGCTGGAGTGCGCGCACGTTCGTCGGACTGAACGCGTGGTACTCGCCGTCCTTGCGGAAGCGCACGAAGCCCCAGTCCGGCAACTTATCGACCGGCTGTTGGAACGCGGCGGCGTGCCGCGCCAGCGCGCGCTCGGCGATGCCAGCGAGACCGAGGCCACCCAGGCGCGACGGCGTGCCGGTAAAGAACTCGTCGACGACTTCCTGGGAGAGCCCGAGGATCTCGAAGAGCTGGGCGCCTTGGTAGCTCGCCAGCGTGGAGATGCCCATCTTCGACATGATCTTGAGCAACCCGGACTCGAGTTGCTTGACGTAGTTCTTCGCGAGGTGATCGGGCGTCAGCTCACCGGCGGCGCGGCTTCCCGCGAAGCTGCGAGCGACGGCGAGTGCCAGATACGGATGGACCGCTGCAGCGCCGTAGCCGATGAGGACAGCAGCCTGGTGCACGTCCCAGACATCACCGGTGTCGCAGACGATCGATGCTCGCATGCGCTTGCCGACCCGGATCAAGTGGTGATGCACCGCTCCGACCGCGAGTGCCATCGGGATCGGCGCGTGGGCGGCATCGACGTCGCGGTCACTCAAGATGAGCAGATTGGCACCATCGTCGATCGCCTTTTCGGCGTTCTGCAAGAGCTCGCGGAGCGCCTGCTCCAGACCAGCCGGACCCGCAGCCACCGGGAACACGGCTCGGAGTGTCACTGCCGGCAGATCCGGATGATGCTTCAAGGCCGCGAGCTGCTCCTCGAAGAGGAAGGGGCTCGGCAAATGGAGGAGCCGTGCATGTTCTGGCGTCTCCGTGAGGAGGCTCGCCCGCGGACCGAGATAGACGTCGAGCGACATCACGAGCTTCTCGCGGTAGGAGTCGATGGGCGGGTTCGTGACTTGGGCGAAACGCTGGCGGAAGAAATGTGCGAGCGGGCGTGGGAACTCAGAAAGAACCGCCAGGGGCGTATCGTCGCCCATCGACCAGAGCGGTTCTTTGTTCTCCACCGCCATCGGCTGGACCACCAGCCGCTGGTCCTCGGCAGTCAGACCGAAGGCGATCTGCCGCCGCAGCCATTCGCTCTCGTCGAGTTCCTGCCCGTCTCCATCGACACTCGCGGTGCTCAAGTGGAGCCGGTGCTCGGTGAGCCATGCCGCGTACGGTTGCCGCGTCGCCAGCAGCTGCTTGATCTCGCTGTTCCGGTAGACCGTACCGGTTGCCGTATCGGCGACCAGCATCTGACCGGGGCCGAGCCGGCCGCGTTCGACGACACGTCGCTGCGAGAGGTCGATCACACCGGTCTCGCTGGCCAGGACGACAAGCCCGTCCTCGGTGATCGAGTAACGAGCTGGACGCAGCCCGTTGCGGTCGAGCACGGCTCCGGCCACGCGTCCATCGGTGAACGCGATGGCCGCTGGCCCGTCCCACGGCTCCATGAGGCCAGCATGGTAGTCGAAGAAGGCCCGGATCTCCGGCGAGAGATCGTCCATGTGTTCCCAGGCTTCCGGAATGAGCATCGCGACAGCATGGACGATGTCCCGGCCGGACAGTTCGAGCAGCTCCAGAACCTGGTCCAGGCTCATCGAGTCGGAGCCGTCCGGATCGATGATCGGGAGCAGCTCGGTCAACCGGTCGCCCCAGAGCGGCGACGAGAGTTCCGGCTCACGGGCGCGCATCCAGTTCCGATTACCCTGGAGCGTATTGATCTCGCCGTTGTGCGCGATGCGCCGGAACGGTTGCGCGAGCTGCCAGGTCGGGAACGTGTTGGTGCTGTAGCGCTGGTGGAAGAGTGCGAGAGCACTCTCCATCAGCGGGTCCTGGAGATCGATGTAGAACGCTGCCAGATCGCGGGCGACGAACAAGCCCTTGTAGACGATCGTTCGGCAGGAGAGCGACGGCACGAAGAAATCGCGCGCCCCGACCTCCTTCGCGACCCGTTCGGCCTGCCGGCGAGCCAGATAGAGCCGGCGCTCGAACTCCATCGCATCGATGTCAGCTGGCCGCGCTGCGATCACTTGCTCGATGCGCGGCATCGTCTGCCGTGCCTGCTGGCCCAGGACGTCCGGGTCGATCGGGACCTCCCGCCACCAGACGTCGGCAATAGCTTGCGCGTGCAGCGCTTCGGTCAGTGCCTGCTTGCACCGTGCTGCGAGGGACGGGTCGTTGGCCGGAAGAAACACGAGACCAGCAGCCAAACGCTCGGGCTCGACGGTGAGGCCGTACAGGCGAGCCAACTCGCGGGCCAGCAGCTTGCGAGGCAACTGTACCGTGATACCAGCACCATCGCCCGTCTTCGCGTCGGCGGAAACCGCACCACGGTGGGTCAGATTGACGACTGCTTCCAGTGCGTAGCGCACGATCGTGTGGCTGGGCTTCCCGCTGAGATCAGCGACGAAGCCGGTTCCACAGGCATCGTGCTCGTACTCCGAGCGGTACAGTGGTGCGTGCTGTCGGCGCTCTTCCACCGTCATGCGCTTCATCGCGTTCTCGACTCCCTTCCCTCTCCAGTGAGGTGGTCGCTCACCGACTTGGAGCGACTTCGATCGGATCCGTCTCGTCTCTTTCCAGCGATCAGCGAGGAGCGGTTTCTAGTTTTGAGCGTCACCGTTCGAATCTGGTTGCCATGCGGAAGCGACAGGCTCGTTGCGAGGCGATGGTTACATCAACCTCAGCACACGATCGCGAGGTGTTGGCCTCTTCGGGGAACTCGTTGGGGAAGCACTGCGATTCGTTGCCGGACAGTGAAGCCGCACCGTTGCAGCCATCGTACCTTCCTCCTCCATCGCTCGCGCGCCATTGCGCGGGCAACGCATCGAGGACTTCAGCTCGCTACTATAGCAGGCAGGCAAGGTGAGCGCAAGACCTTCCGTCGTTGTCCTTCAGGGCTGAAGGATAGCCACGATCCGGTGCTGTATGCAAGCGAGCAGGCGGTGCCTGGATGGCGTCGCAGCGTGCACCGAACACAGCAGTGCACAGACTCGAATCGAGAAGATGCCAACGATGCGATGCTGCGATTATCGGTCGATTCCAGCGCACATTCATCGCGAACATGCCGATCAGGGTCGCATGAGCGAGCAGCTTGTCGTCATCCACTTCTTGTGTGACACTGCGCGGTGCGGATCGGTGGGTGAGAATCGAGAACCCTCCCACCGAGAGGTGCGTTCCGCGAAACGACCGGTTGAGGACACAAGGGGGTGTGGAATGACCGAGCAGGTGAAAGTGCATCCCGAGCCGCAAACTGCCGTCGACTTCGAGCAGGAGGCGCTCAAGCATGTCTGGATCCATTCCGCCGAGTGGATTCGCTTAGCGGAAGAGCGCGGTTTCCGAGTCTTCGAGCGGGCCTATGGCAGCACACTCGTCGACGTGTACGGGCGCGAGTACATCGACGGACTTTCCGGTCTGTGGGTCGTGAATGCTGGGCACGGACGGCGCGAGATCGCGGAAGCCATGGCTGAGCAGGCCGCGAAGATCGCTTACGTCTCCTCGGCGAATCATACGACGGTTCCGACGGTGCGGTTGGCACACGAACTCGCGCAGCGTCTCCCCGGTGATCTAAATCGCGTCTTCTTCTGCTCGGGCGGGTCGGAAGCAGTGGAGAGCGCCATCAAGATCGCCAAGCAGGTGCAGGCGATGCGCGGGTTCCCGAAGCGCTATAAGATCATCGCACGGCGCGGCAGCTACCACGGTATGACCTACGGTGCGATGTCGCTGACACAGTCCCGTAACGAGAAGTTTTTCGGGCCCTTCATGTACGGTGTCTATTACGTCCCGTCGCCCAATCGCTACCGCAACGATTTCGGTCTCGAGGGCGAAGAGGGCGATTTGATGTGCGCGAACTATGTCGAGCAGGAGATCCTCTACCAGGATCCGGAAACCGTGGCGGCAGTCATCGGCGAGCCGATTTCCACTTCCAACGGCGTGCACGTCCCGTCGCCGAAATATTGGCAGCGCCTGCGAGAGATTTGCGACAAGTACGGCGTTCTGCTCATCATGGACGAGGTCATCAACGGATTCGGTCGAACCGGCAAGATGTTCGCGGCCGAGCATTTCGGGGTCGTACCCGACCTGATGACGATGGCCAAGGGGATTACCTCCGGCTACGCGCCGATGGGTGCTGTGGCCGTCCGTGATAGCGTCTTCGAAGTCTTCCAGGAGCAGAAGGAAGTGCCACTGGGCCACCTCCTGACTTTCGGCGGGCACGCTGTCGCAGCGGCTGCTGCGCTGAAGAACTTGGAAATCTTCGACCGCGAAGGCCTGGTCGAGCAGAGTGCCGAGAAGGGTGCCTACCTGCTCGAGCAGCTGCGCGGTTTGCTGCGCCACCCGACGGTCGGTGATGTGCGAGGCCTCGGACTGATGTGCGGGATCGAACTCGTTAAGAGCAAGTCGACGAAGGAAAAGTGGCCGCGGAATAGCGCGTTCGTCAAGGCGCTCGAGCGACGGATGAACGAAAAGGGTCTCTTGACACGGGTGTGGGAGATCGTCCACGTGGCTCCGCCCCTCGTCGTGACGAAAGAGGAGATCGACCGGATCGTGACGATCATCGACGAGGCGCTCACCGAGACGGAGGCGGAGTTCGCGAGTGAGATCAGCGACTGACCCGGATCACGATGCGACGAGGCGCTCGAGAAGGTCGGCGAGGCGTCCGGGCTCGAGCGCCTCATCGCGGATCAGGAACCCGAAGCGTCCCTCCCGATCGAGCACCTAAGTGACCGGTGTATGGAGCACCGTCTCCTGCGCGCTCGCTCCCGGCCTGCGTTCGACGCCGATCGCGAAGCCGGTCCAGCCTCGTTCGAGTCTCGCTCGGTCGCCAGTCAGGAAGAGAAATCGCTCCAGGTTGTTGGTCGCGACGTACTGCGCGATGCGTTCCACCGTGTCATGCTCCGAATCGACCGTGATGGCCACGAGTTGCACCTGTTCGAGCATGTTCGGTGGCAGTTTCCGGTGTGCAGCGGCGATTGTGTGGATCGTGAGCGGACAGACATCCGGACAGGAGGTGTAGACGAACGTCACCACGATGATCCGACCGGTGAGTTCGACGAGGCAGACGGGTTGCCCGAGGTGGCTCGCAAGGGTAAAGCTCGGCGCAGGCCGGCCATCAAGCTCGAGCGCCCAGGCGTCGGCCTGCCGAGCCTGGTACCAGCGATAGAGGTACCCGGCACCGGTGGCGAGCACAGCCAGGAGCGCAACGACCCACGATACAGTGCGTAGCGTCCGAGGCATCATCGCCTCCTCGTTCGGTCCGCGATTTTGGTCGGGGATCCGGCTCGCGCGGGCGTCGTACGGCCGAAGAGCCACCAGAGAAGGATCACCGAAGCCACGCCGACGAGTGCCCAGAACCACCAGGCCTGCCAGAAGCCGGTGCGAGCCTCTTCGACCGTAGCCGTGAAGCTGACGGTACCGGCGGCCTGAGGTGCGCGTATCTCCAGTCGGAACAGGTATTCGCCGGGGCGGTCGAGCGAGAACTCAGCAGCATAGTAGAGCTTGTTCGTCGCCTGGTCACGCGTTACTGGGTACTGCTGCGGTTCGTCCCCTGTCGCTGGCTCGACCCAGAGCACGATCTCCGCACCGTCGACGATCTGTTTTGTGTCAGCATGCTGGAGGAGCACGCTCACGTCGACCGTTCCGGTGCGAAGCGGCACCGGACTCGTGAAAACTGTGACCTCGTACGGGCCGATCGGCTGGTTGGCGATGCGTACTTGCCCACCGTTGGCCTGTGCCGGCATGGGCACTGCCAGCAGCACGATAGCCAGGATGGTCACGAACGCCCGCTGTACCGAACGATGCATCGGAACCTCGCTCTCAGCCGAGCAGTGTACCCCGCATCTCCATCGGTTGTCCGAGGAGCCAGATACCGACGACGAAGAGTCCTGTCTGGAGACCGATCCAGGGCAATATGGCCAGCAAGCCGAGCCGGTACCGCTTTGCGAGCTGCATCGTCCAGACCAGCGAGCCGAAATAGCCGAGTGCCAGCACGATCAGAACGAGGTCGGTCGTCGTGGCGATCGGTAGAAGACTCGCCAGGTGCCAGGCCGGTTGGCCGAGGATCGCCTGCCCGGTCAGGTCGAGGACGAACTGTTGCGCCAGCGGGAGCAGCGTGAGGGCGCCGGTGAAGAAGTGGAAAAGATAGTGTGCCGACCACATCCCGAAACCGAGCGGCGCCAATGTATAAACGAAGCGTGTCGCGACCCAACGGGGGCCGGGTACGGGTGCGAGCACCCGCGTCAGCTGGCTGGCGAGGCCGATCGCGAGCGCGAGTGCAGCGAGTGCCCCGACGAAGACGATGGCCAGGAGCGCAGGTTCACTACTGATGTGCAGCGTCTGGCTCAGCCACTCGAGGAAACGGTAGACGGGACTGACCATGCCGAACGCATTGAGGAATCCGAGCGCGACGAGGACGAGGACGAGTGTTGCCCAGTCTGGTCGGGTGTGCAGGTGGCCGATGCCGGAGCGCAGAGTTTCGGGATCCATTTCCGCCTTGAGCGGGAGACGCCAGCGGATGCCGACGTTCCCGTACGGGCAGGCATGCAGGCAATCGAGACAAAACGTGCAGTCGAGGTTTCCGATCTTGGCTGGCTGGTAGAGACCGAGTTCGCAGCCACGCTGGACGAGCCGCTGGTTCGCATCGAACCGGCCGCGGATACAGTCCTTGGTTTGGCAGCGCTGGCACATCGATGCGTCGCGAATGCGTACTTCGGTTGGTGAGAGCAATGACCCGACGAAGTTGAACTGCCCGATCGGGCAGACATGCTTGCAGAAAGCAGCCCCGCGGAAGAAGCCGTCGATGACGAAGGCAGCGACGAAGTAAGCGAGCGCCACCCAAGCGGTCAGCAAGGGGCTAGCCCAGAGATCGAAGGCCTCGTAGGCCCAGAAAAACCCGACAAGGAGCGTGACAGCGACCCATTTGCCCGGCAGCCAGCGCGGCCAGGAGCGCGTGGGCCGGAACAGCTGCTGGGCCAGTCGCCGTGGCAGCATGAAGGGGCAGGCGAAGCAGAACAAATTACCGGCGAGGAGCAGCGCGAGCACGACGAACCCGCGCCAGTGGACCCAGGGCAGCGTTCCGGCCAGATTCTTGGGGGCGAGGGAGGGACCGAAGAAGCCATCGTACAGGACGAGTCCCGCGAGAAGCAAGAGCACCGTCTGGGCGGTTGTCCGTGCGTGTCGCCAGCGGAGCACCCGGCCGAGCAGGGGCAACTGCGTGAGCTCGCCCCAGCCCTGGTGAGATGTGCTACCCAGCACTGTCGTGCGGTTCATGGTCTCACCGTCCCATGTTGGTGCACCGGCGTGGCGGCGCTACTGCGAACGTTCGGAATCTCGGCCCGGGCCTCGAACCGTTGTCCATTCCAGGTGCCGCGCACGATGAGGATCCAGTCCCCGCCCATCGTGAACGCGAAACCCTCCGTGACGTACACACCGTCTTCCTCTTCACGTGCCGTGGTGATGACCGGCTCCATACCGGCATGCGACATCGTTCCCTCGACTTCGACCGTGCCGAGCCCCACCACGGGCTTCCCCTCGGTGCTGTCTTGGAGGCGGAAACGCACTGTCGCTGGGCCAACCGTCGGTGGAGACGGGTCGATTGCGACGACCTCGACGTGCACGCTCGCGGTTGCCTCTCCCCTGCGGCACGCCGCGGTCAACGGGACGAGGGAAACGAGCGAGAGGATGATCAACAGCACCGTCCAACGTGTTCCCACCGTGGCCTCCTAACGCTTTCGTGCAACTCAGTTTCGACCTGTGACCCCGGAGGCCTCATGGGCGCGGTGGGGGTAGTTCGGGTACTGGTAACCAGCGAGGAGACCGTGTTTCCCTGGCCACGGTACTCTGCCTCTTGACCGAAGCCACGAGGGGAACGATGAGCGTGGGGAGCGTGGCGACTGGGACAGCGGGGTTCAGCGATCCGGTCGGTACGGTGAAAACGACAGCAGCACCGCTCTCCTTCATGTTGTGATGATGGGTATGCTGGCCGTGGTGATGGCCCGGCAGGGCGAACAGGACGTGCGGATGTGGTTCGGCCGCACCACAGGTGCACTCGGTAGGGAAGAGGAGTAGACCGAAGCAGGTTACGAGTACGAAAAGCGCGAGGTTCGTCGCCAGCAGCCGACGCATCGCATACCCCTGGCGGCTGCGCGAGCCGCCGTCGCCGACTCGAGTATACAGGCTCGTGCGTCGGCGTGGGTCAGGTCGAAGCGAGGCACGTCGCGGACAGCGGTGCCGGTAGAGGCCGTTGGCCGAGGCCGATCGCGACAGCGGCATCAGCGAGAATCGTGGTCGCGTCCACGAACGGCAGGTCGGCTTGCCACTCCGGCAGCAGTGACAATTCCGTGCAGCCGATGACGATGGCAGCAACTCCCTCTCGTGCGAGTCGATCGACTGCAGGGGAAACGAGCGCTGTCGTCTGGCGATCGAGGAGTCCCTGCTTGACCCGCTCGATCGCCTGGTTGACCAGGCGCTGGACCGCTTCGTCGGGCACGACGAGCTGGAAGTGATACCGAGACAGCGCCCGGTCATAGAGGCCAGTCGCGATCGTTCCTTCCGTCGCCAGCAGTCCGATCCGTGTTGCGGGCGGGTAACGCTGGGTGATCGCAGCAGCCACTTCAGCGATCATATCGAGGATCGGTACAGTGATCGCTGCCTGCACTGCCGGAAGGAAGGCGTGGGCCGTGTTGCACGGCACGACGAGAAAGTCGGCACCAGCGGCTTCGAGTCGGCGTGCGGCAGCGATGAGGGCAGGGGTGGGATCCAGACCGCGCCCGAGCAACGCAGCTGTGCGGTCGGGTATCGTCGGGTCGGCATCGAGAATGACATGGAGATGCTCCTGATCCGAGCGCGCCGGAGTGCGTAGCACGATCCGCCGGTAGAACTCCGCCGTAGCGAGCGGTCCCATGCCGCCGAGAATGCCGATCGTTCGTCGGTGCATCGGCCTGCCCCACCTCCTTCTCGAAGAGTGTACCGGTTCGTTCAGTTGTGCGGTGCCCGATGGAGCGTGCCGTCCCGTTCTCGACAGCTCTGGTCGGCGCTGCGGCACGGTTGACGCTCGTTCCATCGGCGACGCAGGATAGCGAGAAGAGCGGACGGGGGAGGCCGATGTTCGTCGATCTGAGCTTCTTCGAGGTCGAGGAAGGGATGCAGCCGGAGTTCGAGCAGGCCTTTCGAGTCCTGATCGCAGCGGCGCGGGAAGCTGAGGGTTGCGTTTCCTCGGAACTGGTCCGGCTGGACGAAGCACAGCGGTACGTGTGGGTGGAGCGCTGGGTGAGCCGGGAGGCACACAACGCGTTCAACGAGCGTCTCTTCGGGGAGTTGTTGCCACGCTTGCCCGATTTCGAGCGCTATGCGCGCCGGTTGGTGGAGCGTGACGGCGAGGGATACGTGGTCATCTGATCGTCCCTTGCCGGTCGTCAATCGAAGAGGATCGGCTCCTCGGCATCGAGATGCCCGAGGAGCGGTCGAGCGTAAGAGCGGAACACTTCGGTAACGCTGCGGTCGTCCGAACCGATGAAGTCGCCGGGGAGCAGTCGCTCCCGGGCTGCCACCGCCTCGATTCCGACGGGACGGAACTCGACACGATACGGCTCGTCCGAGAGACGCTGGATAGCGACCATGACGGCCTGCTGTCCGGCTCGTGCCCAAGCCACGGCGGTGCGACCGATCGCTCGTGCTTCCTCGCGATCGAGCGGGCACGCTGTGGCGGTGAACGAGCGGGCGAGCGCGTTGGGGCGAATCACGCGCGCTCGCAGCCCAGCTCGCGTTGCGAGAGCTGTGGCGAGTGACTCAGCCGGACTCGCCGGGTACGGGTGGCCGTGCGGGTCCACCCACCGGGCGGCCGGGCCGGCGACCGGCTGACCGCGCTGGTCGCGGAGCGTCTCCGGGATCACGGCGACCAACCAGCCGCGCGCCTGTCGCGCTTCGAGCAGTTCGTCGATCAGGGATGCCGGGGATTCCGGCGGTCGTTCGGGAAAGAACAGCAGCAGGTGGTCGCGCAACAACGCTGGTGCAGCGACCGCGCAGGCCGCAGCGAGCCATCCCGCATTGCGGCCCTGTACTTCGAGGAGGGTGACGGGATATAAGTCGCGTACTGACCAGGAGTCGATCAGGATATCACGGGTCGCTTGTGCCAGGAAGCGAGCCGCTGAGGGGTATCCGGGTGTGTGATCGGTTTCGGGGAGATCGTTGTCGATCGTTTTCGGTGCGTGGATGACAGTCAGCGGTTGGCCTGCTTCCGTGGCTGCCGTGAGCAGCGCTTGCGCGTTGGCAGCCGTGTCGTTGCCACCGATGACGACAGCCGTTTCGATGCGCTGCTGGTCCAGGATCCGAAGCGCCTGCGGGGCAGAACGCGCGTCCACGCGCTCGCGCGAGGTGCCCAGCGCCGCACCGGGTGTTCGGGCCAGCCGCTCCAGTCGATCGCCGCTGAGTGCCGTGAGGTCGACTAGGTGCCCTTCGAGGAGACCGCTGAATCCTCGCAGGGCGCCGAGAACTCGCCCGAAGCCCTGTTCGCGGGCCCCTTCCAGCACACCAGCGAGCGTCGCGTTGATCACAGCCGTGGGACCACCGCTCTGGAGAACGAGGAGACTCGACCGCGCCATCACGACTCCGTCTCGATCGGAAGGCGGTAGAGGCGCCGAGCGTTCTCGCTGAGGATCTTGTTCTTGGCGTGCGGTGAGATCGGGAGTTCTTCGATGACACGAGGAGCGCGTTCGATATCCCCGACCTGATGCGGATGGTCGCTACCGAGGAGGAGCCGATCTTCGCCGACGAAGGCGAGACCGAGCAGAAGACACGCCGGGTCGAAGAGCACCGTGTCGAAATACATGTCGCGGAAATAGTCCATCGGATCGCGCTGCAGTCGGCCGCGCAGTTCCGGATACGCGCGATACCCACGCTGAACCCGCTCGGCAAGATACGGAAGTACACCGCCGAGATGCGTTTGTACCAGCGTCAGACGAGGAAAGCGATCGAGGACGCCCCCGAGCACCATGCGGACCGCGACCATCGTGGTGTCGTAGGCGAAGCCCAGCAAGGCGACCAGCCGATAGTCGGCGAGGTGGTCAGCGAAAGCTGGCGCGGTCGGGTGGATAACCAGCGGGACGCCGAGCGCTTCGGCTGCTTCGTAGACTGGCCAGAACTCGGGGAGATCGATCGGTCTTCCGTTGACGTTCGAAAACAGCATCGCGCCGACCAGTCCGAGTTCCTCTGTGGCTCGCTCCAGTTCGCGCGCTGCGTGCTCGGCTGCCTGGAGCGGCAAGGTGGCAAGGCAACGGAAGCGAGTGGGGTACCGCTGCTGGATCAGCGCGAACTCGTCGTTGACGATACGCGCTAAGGCGATGCCCCGCTCCGCTCGTTCCACATGCACGCCCGGTGTCGTCAGCGAGAGGATCGCGAAATCGATGCCTGCCCGTTCCATGTCGGCGAGGCGAGCCTCGAGCGAGTGGTGAGCAGGAGCGAGAACGTTATAGTCGCCAGCGTAGGCGAGAACGAGCGTGCCGTCGGGCTCGCGGCGGAGTTCGGCATGATCGCTCGACTGCTCGATCGCCGCGAGGTACCCCGCCGGATAGAAGTGCGTATGGCAGTCGATGCGCATGATCTGCTCGCTCCCCTTCGGCATTTCCGCGCGCAGGGTAGCACAGGGTGAGCGGATGCGAAAGCCATTCCTCCCCGATCCGAGGCCGGGCCTGCGGGCGCGTGCTCGTTGCTCTGCTGAGGTACCGGCGGGCTAATCGACCGTATCGATCAGCCCGCCGGTCGTGGAATGTGCGGGCGCTGCAAGCGATGGACCGACACGGTGACCTTGCTGTCGCTCGAGTCAGGCCAGGGCCCGGTCCACTGATCGATCTCGTCGCTCCAGCCACGATCGAGCAGGCGTTGCACGAACACAGCTGCCGTTTGCCGCCCCGGTTCGGCGAGCCAGAGTAGGCCACCCGGCGCGAGGATCCGGTCGATCAAGCTCAACAGTGGTTCGATGTCGCGCTGCTCGTAGAGCACATCGGCAGCGAGCACGAGAGGCACGCCGGTGGATCCCACGAGTGCGAAGAACTCAGCACTCGGTCGTCGCCAGTTGAGCTGCATGACCATCGGCTCGCGCCCGACGTTGCACCGGCAGTTCCAGCGCGTCAAGAGCAAGGCTGCCGGGTCGTAATCGGTGGCCAGGAGGCGCGCACCTGCTTGGAGCGCAGCAGCAGCAGTCAGGCCGAGTCCGCAGCCGAGTTCGATCACCGGGGTGTCGTGGACGCGACGGGGCTCGAGAAGGACGGCATCAGCCAG
>Ga0207870_100231_pt1 | contig 47619 bp, 47 predicted proteins | sample CeladaPassage60B_FD_187477 | JGI IMG/M metagenome (GOLD analysis project Ga0207870, IMG submission 187477) | Cellulose-adapted microbial communities from the Joint BioEnergy Institute, USA - Passage3 60B (SPAdes) (version 2) | ecosystem: Engineered > Bioreactor > Continuous culture > Unclassified... | reverse complement strand
CGGGCTCTACCCGAAGTCGCCGGGAGCCTACGGGCAGGCGCCGAGGGTAGGGCCCGTGACTGGGGCGAAGTCGTAACAAGGTAGCTGTACCGGAAGGTGCGGCTGGATCACCTCCTTTCTAAGGAGCTAACAAAGGCCTGCCTTCTCCCCTTCTCGGGTCCTCAGGGCGCCCTTGGGCGCCCTTTTTTGTTGCCGCTAAGGAGGGGGTTTGCGCAGAAAGCGAAAAGGGCAAAGGCCCACCCGGCGCGTGGTCTCCGCGGGGGGCGTGGTCCTCAAGGGGGACCCTCCCGAGGTCCTGGTGGTGTCCTTGAGGGAGGGCCGGGTCATCACCCTTCCCAAGGGCCAGGTGGAACCCGGGGAACGCTACCCGGAGACCGCCGTGCGGGAGGTGCGGGAGGAGACCGGAGTGGAGGCCTCGGTCCTCGCCCCTTTGGGGCGGGTGCGCTACTACTTCACCGTCCACGAGCCCGAGGGCCCGGTGACGGTGAGCAAAGAGGTCCACTACTTCCTCATGCGCCACCTGGGGGGCATCCCCAGGCCCCAGCTCACGGAGGTGGAGGACGCCTTTTTCCTCCCAGCGAGCGAGGCGCTAGAGCGCCTCTCCTACCCCAACGAGCGGGAGATGCTAAAGCGCGCCCTCCTCCGCCTCCGGGCCCGGGCCAAGAAGGGCTAGGGCCGCCTCCTCGGGGGTGAGCTCCCCCCGGGCCACCCGGGCCACCAAGGCGCCCGCCCCCTGAGTCCTTTGACGGCCCCACTCCTGGATGACGCTCTCCACCTCAAACCGGGCCCGCTCCAGGCGGTGTGCCTCCAAAAGCCCGTGCTCCACGAGGTGGCGGTGGTGGGCCTCGAGGCTCTCAAAGAGGGCCTCCACCCCCTCGCCGCTGGCCGCCACCGTGGGGTGGATGGGGGGGCGCCACCCCCCGGGCCGGGGCGGGGAGAGCTCCAAGGCGCTTTTGAGCTCCTGAACGATCCGCTCCCCGCCGGGCAGGTCAAACTTGTTGACGGCGAAGACGTCGGCGATCTCCATGACCCCGGCCTTAAAGGCCTGGACCGCGTCCCCCGCGGCCGGGGTGAGGACGAGCAGGGTGGTGTCCGCCACCCGGGCGATGTCCACCTCGCTCTGCCCCACCCCCACCGTCTCCACGAAGATGCGGTCAAAGCCGAAGGCCTCGAGGAGGCTCAGGGCGGCCACCGTGGCCCCGGCCAGCCCACCCAAGGCCCCCCGGGAGGCCATGGAGCGGATGTAGACCCCGGGGTCCTGGTGGTGGCGCATCATCCGGATCCGGTCGCCGAGGATGGCCCCCCCGCTGAAGGGGCTGGAGGGGTCCACGGCCAAGACGGCCACCCGCTCCCCCCGCTTCCGGGCCTCGAGGATGAGCCGGTCGGTCAGGGTGCTCTTCCCCGCCCCGGGGCTTCCCGTCACGCCCACCACCTTGGCCCGCCCTTTCCCCCGGACCCGCTTCAAAAGCTCCCGGCCTGCGGGGTGGCCCGACTCCACCAAGGTCAAGGCCCGGGCCAAGGCCCTGGGGTCCCCTTCCTGGAAGCGGCGCCAAAGCTCCTCGGGGATGCTCATGGGCCCATTCTACGGGTTTTTGCCCCCTTGCAGAAAAAAGTGCCCCTACTCGGCCAGGGCCACGCAGGCCACCTCCACCCGGACCCCCCGGGGCAAGGCCTTCACCGCCACCGTGGCCCGGGCGGGGTAAGGCGGGGTGAAGTAGCGGGCGTAGACCTCGTTGAAGCCGGGGAAGTCTTCCATGTCGGCGAGGAAGCAGGTGGTCTGGACCACGCGGGAGAGGCCGGAACCCGCCGCTTCCAAGACCGCCTTCAGGTTCTCCATCACCCGCTCCGTCTGGACCCGGATATCCCCCTCCACCAGGGAGCCGTCGGGGGCGAGGGGGATCTGGCCGGAGACGAAGACGAAGCCTCCCGCCTTCACCGCCTGCGCGTAGGGGCCGATGGCCGCGGGCGCCCTGTCGGTTTTCACCGCCTCCATGCCCCTATCCTACGCCGAAGCGGTAAAGCCTGCCGGAGAGGCTGACCACCAGGACCTCCTCGGGAAGGGGCAGGGGCGGCACCTGCACGGGCCCGAGGCCCGAGGCCTCAAAGACCACCTGCCCCCGCCGGTCCACCGCGAGCAACCGGCCCTCCTCCGTGGCCGCGTAGACGTGGCCCTGGGCGTAGGCGAGGCCGGCGGTGGTCTTCCCCACCTCGAGGCTCCAGACCTCCTCCCCGGTGAGGCGGTCCAGGGCCCGGAGGACCCCGTCCCACCCGGCCACGTACACGTGCTCCTCCCCCACGGCCAGGCCGCCCCAGATCTCGCCCTCCAGGGCGACGCTCCAGAGGGTCTCCCGGCTCAAGGGGTCAAAGGCGTACACCTCCCCTTGCCAGGTGGGGATGTAGAGGACGCCCTTGTAGCCGGCCACGGGGGCGTGGACGGGGCCCGTGCGCACCTTGTACCGCACCCCCCCGTCCTCAGGGTCCAAGGCGTAAAGCCAGCCGTCCTCGCTTCCCACGAAGACCATGCCCCGGTAGAAGGTGGGGCTTGCGGAGAGGTGCCCCCCGGCGCGGAAGCGGAAGAGGGGCCGGTCCTTCTCGTAGGCGTAGAGGGTCCCGTCGCGGCTTCCCACGTAGACCCGCTCCCCCACCACGAGGCAGGCGGCGGTCACCTCGGCCCCCGTCTCCGCCGACCACTCCAGGGTCTGGCCCCGGAAGCGGCGGACGCGGCCGTCCCAGGCCCCCACGTACACCCCTCCCTTGCGCACCACGGGCGGGGCGGTCACCTCGTCGGGCAAGGCCACCCGGGCCACCTCCCCGGTGAGGAGATCCACCGCCACCAGGCTCCGCCCCACCCCGAGGAAGACCCGCCCGCCGGCGTAGACCATCTCCCCCGGCCAGGCGGCCTCCCCGCCCAGGTCCACCCTCCCCTTGAGGGCAAGCCTTCGGGGCTCGGGGGCGAAGGGGTAGTGGCCGGAGCGGCTCGCCCCCGCCCTGGGGGTGGCCAGGCGCAGGGCCTGGAAGCCCGCCAGCACCCCGCGGAAGAGGCCGGGGTGGGAGGGGCGCTCCTCGGGGTGCTTGGCCAGGAGGGCCAAAACCGCCTCCCCCACGGCCCGGGGCACGGCCGGGTTCAGGGCCTCGGGGGGCTTGGGCTCCTCGTAGACGTGCTGGAAGAGGATCGCCTGGTCGTTCTCCCCCTCAAAGGGCGGGCGGCCCGTGAGGGTGCGGTAGAGCACGGCCCCAAAGCTGTACAGGTCGGCCTTGGGGGTGAGGGGGAGGCCCTTGGCCTGCTCCGGGGCCATGTAGGTGGGGGTGCCGAGGGTGTACCCCGTGCGCGTGAGGTGGCGGCTCTCCTGGAGCAGGTAGGCGAGGCCGAAGTCCATGACCTTGGGGTGGCCTTCTTTGGTGAGGAGGATGTTCTTGGGGGTGAGGTCCCGGTGCAGGATCCCCTGGGCGTGCAGGTGGGCCAGGGCCTCCATCACCTCCTCCGCGCCCCGGAGGATCGCGTCCCCTTCCGGCCCCTCCTCAAAGGGGCCCAGCCGGTCAAAGGTGCCCCCCTCCACCAGCTCCATGACGAAGAAGGGGCGCCCCTCCTCCTCCCCCAGGTCCAGGACCTGGACGATGCCGGGGTGGAAGAGGCGGGAGAGGGCCCGGACCTCCAAGAGGAAGCGCTCCCGCTCGGGCGGGAGGGCCCGGGGGTGGAGGAGCTTCACCGCCACCTTCCGCCCCAGGCGCTCGTCCACCGCCCGCCAGACCTCAGCCATGCCCCCGGAGCCCAGGGGGGCCTCGAGGCGGTAGCGCCCGGCCAAAACCACGAGGGCCATTCTACCGGGCTAGACCTCTTCCTCGCCTTCCTCGGCCTTGAGGTGCTTCAAGAGGGCTTCCAGCTCCTCCTTGGCCTTCCCCTCTTCCAGCTCCCGGGCGATCTTCTCTATGGCCAGGCGCACCACCTCCGACTTGGAAACCAGGCGCTCGGGGCTGGAGAGGGCGTAGGCGGCGCGGGTGAGGAGGGCGTCCTGCTCCTCGGAGATCACCACCTGTAGGCGCTTCTTCTCCTTTTTGGCCATGCCCCTCCTTCAGGGGCTATAGTGTAGCAAAAGCCCCCTTTGCTTGACAATGCCGCACCTCCACCCTATGCTCAACTTGAGTATGATGCGCAAGGAGTGTGTGAGGGGGCGAAAAACGTGGGCGTGAGCCGGGTGCTGTACGTGGAAGGCGGCACCCCCTTGAAGGGGGAGCTTAGGGTTTACCCGGCCAAGAACGCCGCCCTGCCCATCCTCGCCGCGAGCCTCCTCACCCCCGAGCCCATCACCCTGGTGGAGGTGCCGAGGCTTAGGGACGTGGAGGTGATGCTGGAGCTTTTAGCCCACCTGGGCACCCAGTACGCCTGGGAGGGCCGGACCCTCCACCTCCAAACCCCCGAGATCAAGAACACCCACGCCCCCTACGAGCTCGTGGGCCAGATGCGGGCGAGCTTCATCGTCTGGGGAGCCCTCCTCGCTCGGGCCGGGGAGGGGCACGTCTCCATGCCGGGGGGATGCGCCTTCGGCTTCCGCCCCGTGGACCAGCACATCAAGGCCCTCGAGGCCCTGGGGGCGGAGGTCTGGGAGGAGGACGGCACCTTCCACGCCCGCAGGACCCGCCCCCTCTCGGGGCGGGTGGTCTTTGACCTGCCCACCGTGGGGGGCACGGAGCAGGCCATGCTGGCCGTGGCCCTGGGCGGGGAGGCCACCCTGGTCCAGGCGGCGGTGGAGCCCGAGGTGGTGGACCTGGGCCACTTCCTCGCCCTCCTCGGGGCCGAGGTGGAGGGGCTGGGAAGCCCCATCGTCCGCATCAAGGGGGCGCCCCGGCTAAAGGGCGGCACCTACCGCATCATCCCCGACCGCATAGAGGCCGGGACCTACCTCCTGGCGGCGGCCGCCACCCGGGGAAGCCTCACCCTGGAAGGCGTGCGCCCCGACCACCTGGACGCCCTCTTGGACAAGCTTTGGCGCTCGGGGCACCGGCTGGAAGTGGGGGAGGACTGGATCCGTTTCCGGGCCACCCCGGACCCCGCTCCTTTCCACGTGGAGGCCCGGGAGTACCCGGGCTTTCCCACGGACCTCCAGCCCATCGCCACCGCCTACCTGGCCACCGTTCCCGGCCAGAGCACGGTGGTGGACCGCATCTATCCCGACCGCTTCACCCACGTGGGGGAGCTGGCCCGCATGGGGGCGGAGCTCTACCTGCGGGACCGGATCCTCACCGTCCAGGGCAGGCGGCTCCACGGCGCCCAGGTCAAGGCCCTGGACATCCGGGCCGGAGGGGCCTTGGTGGTGGCGGCCCTGAGCGCCGAAGGCGCCTCGGAGATTGAGGGCGTCTACTTCTTGGAGCGGGGCTACGAGCACCTCACGGAAAGGCTCCAGGCCCTGGGGGCCCGGGTGCACCTCCGGGAAAGCCCCGTGGCCCTGGCCGCCGACTGAGGCCCCGCCCCGGCCGGGGCGCTCACCCCAGGAGGCGGAGGGCCTCCGGGAAGCGGAAGAAGAGGCGGTCCCGGGCGAGCTCAGGGCTGTAGGCCCGCTCCACGTACCCCGCGGCCTGCATGGCCTCCAGCACCTCCCGGGCCACCTCCCGGTCCCCGAGGCGGGCGGCGAGGAAGGCCAAGGCCTCCTCCTCCTCGTCCCCCTCCCCCACGAACTCGGGGAACTCCTGGTCCAAGGCCCGCATCAGGGCCTTCAGGTCCAAAGACCGGGAGCTAAAGAACCAGCGGGGCTTCTCCCCGGGGAGGAAGTGGGCGTAGCCCTGGGCCTCCAGGGCCCGGGCCACCTCCACCGCCTCGGCGTGGGAAAGCCCCTTTCCCACCAAAAGGCTCACCAAGGCCTCCCGCTCCCCCAGAAGGCCCCTGGGGTACTCCTCCTTGAGCGCTTGCGCCCACCGCTCCACATTCATGTCTTTCACTATAAAACGATGAGCGTATCCATATCAAGACACCTTGCGCCTCGCTTCGCAATCTGCTATCCTGGTAAAGGTATGGACCTGGAACGCCTCGCGCAACGCCTGGAAGGCCTCAGGGGGTATCTTTGACATCCCCCAAAAGGAAACCCGTCTAAAAGAGCTGGAGCGGCGCCTCGAGGACCCCTCCCTCTGGAACGACCCCGAGGCCGCCCGCAAGGTGAGCCAGGAGGCCGCCCGCCTCCGGCGCACCGTGGACACCTTCCGCTCCCTGGAAAGCGACCTCCAGGGCCTTTTGGAGCTCATGGAGGAGCTTCCCGCCGAGGAACGGGAGGCCCTCAAGCCCGAGCTGGAGGAGGCCGCGAAGAAGCTGGACGAGCTCTACCACCAGACCCTCCTCAACTTCCCCCACGCGGAGAAGAACGCCATCCTCACCATCCAGCCCGGGGCCGGGGGTACGGAGGCCTGCGACTGGGCGGAGATGCTCCTAAGGATGTACACCCGCTTCGCCGAGCGCCAGGGCTTCCAGGTGGAGGTGGTGGACCTCACCCCTGGGCCCGAGGCGGGCATTGACTACGCCCAGATCCTGGTCAAGGGGGAGAACGCCTACGGCCTCCTTTCCCCCGAGGCCGGGGTGCACCGCCTGGTGCGCCCCTCCCCCTTTGACGCCTCGGGCCGCCGCCACACCTCCTTCGCCGGGGTGGAGGTGATCCCCGAGGTGGACGAAGAGGTGGAGGTGGTGCTCAAGCCTGAGGAGCTCCGCATAGACGTGATGCGGGCCTCGGGGCCCGGGGGCCAGGGAGTGAACACCACGGACTCGGCGGTGCGGGTGGTCCACCTGCCCACGGGCATCACCGTGACCTGCCAGACCACGCGGAGCCAGATCAAGAACAAGGAACTCGCCCTCAAGATCCTCAAGGCCCGCCTCTACGAGCTGGAGCGGAAGAAGCGGGAGGAAGAGCTTAAGGCCCTGAGGGGCGAGGTGCGGCCCATAGAGTGGGGGAGCCAGATCCGGAGCTACGTCCTGGACAAAAACTACGTGAAGGACCACCGCACCGGCCTCATGCGCCACGACCCGGAAAACGTCCTGGACGGGGACCTCATGGACCTGATCTGGGCGGGCCTGGAGTGGAAGGCGGGCCGCCGCCAGGGGACGGAGGAGGTGGAGGCGGAGTAGCGCCTCAGTAGACGTCCTCCGGGGCCTTGTACACCTCACCGGTAAGCCAGTAGATGACCCTTTCGGCGATGTTTTCCAGGTGGTCCCCGAGCCTTTCGTAGCTCCGGGCCACCCGCATCAGGGTCAGGGCCTTGGTGATGGTCCGGGGGTCCTCCATCATGTAGGTGATGAGCTCCCGGGTCACCTCCTCGTAAAGGCCGTCCACCTGGTCGTCCATCTCCAGGACCCGGCGCGCCAAGGCCGCGTCCCGCTCGGCCACCGCCTTGGCCAGGGCGTCCATCATCTCCGTGAGCCTGCGCCCCATCTCGGGGAGGGTCACGTACCGCTTCAAGGGCGGCTCCTGGGCGAGGAGGAGGGCGTCCTCGGCCACGTGCATGGCGTAGTCCCCCGCCCGCTCCAGATCGGTGAGGGCCTTGATCACGGTGAAGATCAGGCGCAGGTCCGAGGCCACGGGCTGGTGGCGGGCGATGACGGCGATGGCCTGGTTCTCCACCTTGAGCTCCAGGGCGTCCACCTCCTTGTCCTTGGCCACCACCCCCTGGGCCTTGGCCCGGTCCGCCTGGACCAGGGCCTCCGTGGCCTCCTGGGTCATCTCCCGCACCAGGGAGAGCATCCTCAGGCTCTCTTCCAGAAGCTGGTTCAAGGCTCGGTCCAACGCTTCCCGCATGCCGCCTCCTTTCCTCAGTCTACGGGGAGCCAGACGCCGAAGACGTTCTCCTCCCCTTCGCGCAAGGCGTAAGCCCCCCCGCCCAGGCCCTGGGCCAGGCGGCGCACCAGGTAGAGGCCGAGCCCCTGGCCCGAGCCCTCCCCTCCCCGCCGACCCGGCTGGAAAAGGCCCTCGTAGTCGGGAAGGGGCGCCCCCCGGTCCCGCACCTCTAGGTAGAGCCGGCCGCCCCGGACCCGGCTCAGAAGGCGGATGGGGTCTTGGCCGTACTTGAGGGCGTTGTCCAGGAGGTTGAGGAGGATCTGGAGGAGGGCCTCGGGGTCCGCCTCCACCCGGTGCCCCAGGGCCACCTCCACCCGCCTCCCCCGAAGGCGGTCCTGCATCAAGGCGGAAAGGCGAAGCCAAAGGTCCTCCAGGGCGAAGGCCTCCCGGTGGCCCGGCCGGAGGTGGGCGAGGCTTTCCACCAGCCGGGTGAGCCGGGCCACCTCCTTCTTGAGGAGGTCCAGGACCTGGGCCTCCTTGGGGTCCTTGGGGGCAAGGGCCTGGAGGAGGACGGCCATCCCGGCGAGGGGGGTGCGGAACTCGTGGGCGAGGAGGGCCGAGGCCTCCTCCGCCTCGAGGCCCCGGCGCCGGGCCTCGGTCACGTCCAGGAGGTAGAGGAGGCCCGGGCGGGCCCGCGCCGAAAGAACCCGGCCCCGCACCTCCAACACCGCCTCTCCCCCCTTTAGGGCCAAGGCCTCCAGGCGGTGGTCCCGCAGGGCCAGGATGAGGGGCAGGCCCCGGACCTTCTCCCGGTCCACCGCGAGAAGCTCCGCCGCCGCGGGGTTGAGGTAGACCACCCGCCTGTCCCGGTGCACGAGGAGCCCCTCCCGGGCCTCCTCCCAAGGAAGGGTCCAGGCCTCGGGGCTCACGCCTCCTCCCGGAAGCGGTACCCCACGCCCCGCACCGTCTCCAGGAAGCGGGGAGCCCTGGGGTCCTCCCCGAGCTTCTCCCTGAGCTGGAGAATGTGCTGGTCCACGGTCCTGGGGGTGCCGAGGTAGTCCGGGCCCCAGACCGCCTCCAGGAGCTCTTCCCGGGTGCAGACCCGGCCCGGCCGCTCCGCCAGGTAGGCGAGGAGGGCAAACTCCCGCCGGGTAAGGGGGAGGGGGTTGCCTTCCAGGCGGGCCTCCATCCGCTCCAGGTCCAGGAGGAGGGGGCCCCGCCTCAGCACCTTGCGCTTCCCCGCCCGGCGCAAGAGGGCCTCGAGGCGGGCCAGAAGCTCCTCCACGGCGAAGGGCTTCACCAGGTAGTCGTCGGCCCCGCGGGAAAGCCCCTCCACCCGGTCCCGCACCCCGGCCCGGGCCGTGAGCATCAGGACGGGGAGGGACTCGTAGGGGCCCTGGCGCATCCGGTCCAGGAGGCGCACCCCGGGCTCGTCGGGGAGCATCCAGTCCAGGACCACGAGCTCCGCCTCCCGCAGGAGGGGCCAGGCCTCCCGCGCGGTGGCCGCCTCCAAAACCCGGTGCCCCGCCCCCTCGAGGGCCAGCCGCAACCCCAGGCGCAGGCTGGGCTCGTCCTCCACCAGAAGCAGGGTGGCCACACCCCCAGTCTAGCGGGGGCCGGGTCAGGGGAGTGTCAGGCGCTTCTTCTGGGCCCCGGAAAGGCCGGCTTTGGCCCGGGTCAGAGCAGTTCCCGCACCCGGGCCAAAGCCTCCACCGCCCGCCCCGGGGGAAGGGCGCCCTGGACCGCCTCCTTCCCCCCTCCCCGGCCCCCCAGGGCCTTGAGGCGCTCCAGCACCTCCCCCCGCCTCGGCCCCACGGCCACGAACCGCCCCTCGGGGGCGACGAGGAGGAAGGTACCCTCAAAGCGAGCGAGCCTCTTGCCGAGCTCCCCGAGGACGGGGAGGGGGACGAGGAGGGCCTTCTCCTCCAGGGCCCTGGGCAGGAGGGCCTCCGCAAGCCCCTCCCTCAGGGCCTGGTTCTCCCCCTTTAGGGCGTAGAGCTCGTCCTGGAGCTTCCTTATGGGCTTTTCCAGCTCCAAGGGGTTCGTGGAGAAGGCGAGGGCCAGGCGGGCAAGGAGGGCGTGCTTGGCGTGGTAGTCCTCCAGGGCCTCCCAACCGGCCATGAAGTACACCCGCGTCCCTCCCTTGTACCGCTCCCACTTGAGGACCTTGATGGGCCCTGCCTGGGCGCTGGTCTTGAGGTGGGTCCCCCCGCAGGCGGCGAGGTCAAAGTCGCCGATCCGCACCAGGCGCACCTTGCCCCGGACCTTGGGGGGGCGCCTCAGGGGGTAGCGGGCGAGCTCCTCCTCGGAGACGTAAAAGGCCTCCACCGGGTAGTCGGCGTAGACGGCGAAGTTGGCGAGGGCTTCGGCCTCGAGGACCCCCGCTTCCTCGGCCTCCTCCTCGAGGTCCACGGTGCACACCGGGGAGTCCAGGCTCACGGCCACGGTGTGGTAGCCCCGGGCCCTGAGGAGGGCCTGGGAGAGGAGGTGCTGGGCGGTGTGGCGCTGCATGTGGCGGAAGCGCCTCGGCCAGTCAATCTCCCCCTCCACCTCCACGCCCTCTGGGATGGGCGCGGAGAGCACGTGGACCACGTCCCCGAAGGCCTTCTCCTCCTCGTAGGCGTGGAGGACCTGGACCTCGCCGAAAGGCCCCCTGAGGACCCCTCGGTCCGCGGGCTGCCCCCCGGACTCGGGGTAGAAGAGGGTCTGGGAGAGCACCGCGTAGTGCCCCTTTTCGTCGCTCCAGGCCCGCTCCACCCGGGCCTGGAAGCGGGTGGCGTAGCTGTCCAGCTGGTAGAGCCTCACGCCCCTTAGGATAAAGAGGATGGCGCCCCTGGACCGGGAGGAGTTCGCCAGGGGGTTTTCCCAGGCCCGCCGCTCCTTGGCCTCGGCGACGCAGGACCTGGGGCGGCCAGCCTTTGGGCACGCCCTTTTGCGCCTGGCCCCCTTGCGGGGCCTGAACCAGGGCCGGGCGGAGGCCCAGGGGGCCCTTTGGTGGCCGGAGGGAGCCTTGGAGCGATGAAGGGGGAGAGGCTGGACAAAGTCCTCGCCCGTCTGGGCCTGGGAAGCCGCAAGGAGGTGGCCCGGCTGGTGCGCCAAGGGAAGGTGCGGGTCCTGGGCCAGGTGGTGAAGGACCCCGGCTTCCGCGTGCCGGAGGGCGCCGCCTTGGAGGTGGAGGGAAGACCCCTGGAGGTGCGCCGCCACCTCCACGTCCTCCTGCACAAGCCCCTAGGCTTCGTGACGAGCCGGACCGAGGGGCCTTCCGTCTACGCCCTCCTTCAGGGCTTCCCCACCCGGGACCTCTCCCCGGTGGGCCGCCTGGACAAGGACGCCGAGGGGCTTTTGCTCTTCACCACCGACGGCCTCCTCCTCCACCGCCTCACCCACCCCCGGCACAAGGTGGCCAAGCGCTACCTGGTGCACCTGGAAAGGCCCGTGGGGCCTAAGGACCAGGAGGCCTTCCGGGAAGGAATACTCCTGGACGGCAAGAAGACCCTCCCCGCCGAGCTTACTCCCCTGGAAGACCCCACCTGGGCCGAGGTGGTCCTCAAGGAGGGGCGGTTTCACCAGATCAAGCGCATGTTCCGGGCCCGGGGCAACCGGGTTCTCCACCTCAAGCGCCTGGCCCTGGGCCCCCTGGAGCTCGGCGACCTCCCCCCGGGGAAGGCCCGCCCCCTCACGGAGGGGGAGGAAAAGGCCCTCTACGCCGCCGTGGGCCTAGGGGGCGAGGACCCTGAGGACGAGGTCTAGGGCGAGGCGCTCCCCCCGCTCGCCCACGGGCTCCAGGGTGTAGGCCTCCACCCAGAGGGGCTTCCCGAGCCCGGGGAGGCCCTCGAGGTAGCCCAAGACCCCGGCGTAGGGACCCTCCAGGAGAAGCCGCACCCGCCAGGCGCGCACGCCCCCCGTGGGGGCCGCCTCCCCCGGGTCTAGGCTTTGGACCTGAAGGCCCTTCTCCTCCGCCAGGCGGAATAGGGCCTCGTAGAGGAGGGGAAGCGCTTCAAGGGGGACGGGGGCCTCCCCCAGGGCCTGATAAGAAATCCCCCTGATCCACTCCCTCAGCATCCTCCCGGCCACCGGTGAAATGAGGGTATGGCTCCTAACCAGGCCCGGCTGGGTCTGCAGGTAGGTACACCGGGCCTCCGCCTTCGCCCAAAGCTCCTCCGTCTCCACCCGCCCCGCCACGTGCCACCCCACCCGGTCCAAGACGAAAGCAAAAGCTTCCCCTCCCCAGCCCCCCGCAACTGGGCAAAGCGCCTTAGCACCTCCGAGAAGGCCACAAGGTAGCTTCGCTGACCGGCGCTCACCGGGGGCAAAAGCCAGAACCCGCTCTCTCCTGTACTTGGGCGCACGAAGACGTCCCTCCCCGGTGTCGGGGGCAGGGGGGCGAAGCCCAGGCGCTTCCTCCAGTTCCAGGCCCGCCTGGAGTCCACGGGACGGCCTAGCCTCTCCGAGAGCCACAGGGCGGCGTTCCTTATGGTCCATATCCCGTCCTGGGGATGGGACTGGAGGAGGGCCTGGCGGAAGGCTTTCCAAAGCTCTGGAGGGAGCAAGGGGGGCTGGCCTTCGTTGTGACGGGGGAGAGTGCCACGGACCCAGCAGGTGGAGTAGCCCAGGGTCTGGGCCACCTGGGGGATGGCGTGGCCCGTGGCGAGGAGCCAGATGGCGTGCCAGCGGGCGCGTTCCACGGGGTCTTCGCTTTCCGGTAGAGGGCGTGCAGGTTGTCCGGGTGAGGCCGCGGCTTGTGTTCCAGCCGGGGGCGGCGTTGGCGTTTGGTCAGCCGCATGCCCCCATGCTAAGAGAAAGACCCAGAGGGAGTTCTTATGAAAGGGGTGAGGCCGCAAAGATCTTACAACACAAGCGCCCTACCCCCCGCCCCGGCTTGCGGCGAAGGCGATGCGTTCAAACCACCGCTCAGCCTCTTCCCCTTCCACTTCCACCCGAAGCTGGGGGATGGAGAGGCTTCCCACCTTCAGGGGCTCCACCTCGCGAAAGCGCACCACCGCCCCGGGAAGGCGGTAGACCCCCTCCCCTTCCCTCCTCCCGCCCCACTCCTCCAAGTAGCGCTCAAGGAGCCAAGGGGGAAAGGCCCCGAAGGTCCGTTCAAACCCGCCCCCCGCCACCGGAGGGAAGAGGTCCAGGGTGGCCCCGGGGGAGAGGGGGGTGGAGAGGCCCTGGAGGTAGCGCACGTCCCGGCCCTCGAGGAAGACGGAGACCCGCTCGGCCAGGCCCTCCCCCTCAAAGAGCTCCTCCTTCAGGGCGGGGTAGGCCCGGACCAGGTTTTCCAGGACCTCGCCCACGGTGGCCCCGGGCAGCTCCAGCTGGCTCTTCCCCGTGAGGTCCCGGAAGGTGGCGTAAAGGTTGACCTTCGGCATACCCCCTGAGTCTAAGGGAAAGCCCCGGCCCAAAGGCCGGGGCCACCCTGGGGAGGGCTAGTCGTCCGCCGCCTGGGAGAGGATGCCGAGCTCCTGGAGCTTGGCCGGGGGCACCACGCCCCTCTCCCAGCCCCGCTCCCGGTAGTACTCCTCCAGCATCCGGTCCAGCTCGGTGACCTGGCCCTTGGAGCCCGCGCAGTCGGAGGGCTCCTTGAGGAAGCGCTCGGGCAGGTAGTCCGAGCCCTCGCCCCAGCCCGCCAGGTTGTTGTAGTAGCGCTCCAGGTTGTAGATGCGCTCCCCGATCCTCAGGATCTCCTCGGGGGTCACGGGGCGGCCCCAGTAGGCGGCAAGCTGCTTGGCGTACTCCTCGGGGCCCTCGGCGAACTGGCTGAACTTGCAGAGGTCCAGGGAGTCGGTAAAGGCGGAGAGGTCCTGGAAGAGCTTGGTGAGCTTGCCCTTCCCCTCCCAGGCCAGGGGGTCGGTCTTGTAGGGCACGCCCAGGATTTCCGAGGCGGGGGTGTAGGCCCTTAGGTGGCAGGCCCCGCGGTTGGAGGTGGCGTAGGCGATGCCCATTCCCTTGAGGCCCCGGGGGTCGTAGGCGGGGATGGACTGGCCCTTCACCTCCAGGGCGATCTCGGGGTGGCCGATGGCCTTGGCGAAGCGGGCCGGGCCTTCCGCGAGCATGTCCCCCACGCCCTTGCGGTAGGCGATGGCCTCGAGGACCCGGATCTCCCCCTCCTTGTCCCCGAAGCGGATCCCGTCCTCGCCCTGGTAGTAGCCCTTCTCCGTGGCCTCCATGAGGACGGCGATGGCGTTGCCCGCCTCAATGGTGTCCATGCCGTAGGCGTTGCAGAGGTAGATGGCGTAGCCCGTCCAGTCGGTGTCCGTGTGGCCTGAGTGGGCCCCCAGGGCCCAGGCGGACTCGTACTCGTAGGACTCAAAGCGGATGGTCTTGCCGTTGATGTGGACCTCCACCATCTTCTTGCAGGCCACGGGGCAGGCGTGGCAGGTGTTGTCCTTGATGAGGCGGTGCTCGCGGATGTACTCCCCGGAGATCTTCTCCGCCCCCTCAATGCAGGTGTGCTGGGCGTTAAAGGTGGGTAGGGCCCCCATGACGTTGGTGATGTTCATGAGGACGTTGGTGCCGTAGAGGGAGAGGCCGCCCTTCTTGGGGGCGGTGACGTTCTTGGGGTCGTTGATGGTGGCCGAGGCCAGCCGGTCCGCCTCCTTCCAGAGCTCGGGGTCCTTGGGCTGGGGCATCTTGTCGTGGGTGCCCACCACCACGATGGCCTTGAGCTTCTTGCTCCCCGCCACCGCCCCGGTGCCCCCACGGCCTGCGGCGCGCTCGTCGTTGTTGATCCAGTTGGCGAAGCGCACCAGGTTCTCCCCGGCGGGGCCGATGGCCATCACGTCGGCGTCCTTCCCGTGCCGCTCCCTGAGGATGCGGCAGGTCTCGTGGGTGGTCTTGCCCCAGAGGTCGGAGGCGTCGTGGATGGAGACCTCCCCGTCCTTCACCAGGAGGTAGACGGGCCTCTCCGCCGCCCCCTTGATGAGGAGGCCGTCAAACCCCGCCCACTTGAGCTTGGCCGCGGTCCAGCCCCCCATGTGGCTGTCCGTCACCGTGCCCGTGAGGGGGCTTTTGGTGACCACGGCGAGCCTTCCCGACATCTTGGCCCGGGTGCCGGAGAGGGGGCCGTTCATGATGCAGAGCAGGTTTTCGGGGCCCAGAGGGTCCACCTGGGGGCCGTTCTCAAACACGTACTTCACCCCGAGGCCCCGCCCCCCCACGTACATCTCCAGGTCCTTGGGGTCGGGGGCGAAGTACTCCACCTTACCGCTCGTCAGGTCAATACGGGCAATCCTATGGGCATATCCTCCAAGCATGCTCACACCTCCTGAGGGCGGGATGGAAACGAAGGGCGCCGTGAAGACCACGCAGGGTTGCCCTGTGTTCGGATAGATTATACCTCTTCCCCGGGAAAAAATGTGAGGCCTTTCGGGGATAATCAGACTTGACCGTTATACCGCATAGAGCCCCAGGAACCTGAGGGCGGAGAGGGGATGGAAGGAGAAGGTCTCCAGGGCCGCCTTCTTCTTCCGCACCCCCCTGCGGTACAGCAGGGACACCAGAAAGGCCCGGAGGACCGCCAAGACTTGCGCCCCCACGCCCCGCACCTGGCAGGCGTCCTCAAGGTAGCTTCGCTGACCATGGAGGAGGACGTCCCGTACCCAAAAGGACCGGTTCTCCACCTCCCACCGGGAAAGGAGAAGCTCCCCAAGCCGCCTCGCGTCCGCCACCTCCGGCCCCAAGCTGGTGAGGGCGTAGCTCACCGTCCGCCGCACCTCCCCCGTCCCCTTGTGCACCACCTCCCGCTCCACCCGCACCACCTGTCGGCACCCGGGAAAGGCCAAGAGCGCATCCGGCAGATAAGGGGAAGCCCAGACCCGGTAGGTCCACACCTCCCCGTCCCGCACCACCTCCCAAGCTGACTCCGTCTCCCCGGGAAGCCGCCTTTCCTCCATCCCCTTGAATACCTCCAGAGCCCACTCCAGCAGTTCCCCCTGGTTGGCCTTCAGGACGAAGAGGTATGCCCCCCTTTTTCCACCACCTTCCCCGCCACCTCCGGGTACAGGTACCCCGCGTCCCCCACCACTACCTTCCCTTTGAGCCCCTCCGCCCCCAGGCGGTCCAGGAGCTCCAGAAGCGCTTGGTCCTCCCTCCCCTCCACCCGGGCCTGGGCCAGGGTGGTCTTGAGGTGCAGGGCCAGGACCTCCACGAGCCTGACCTGGGGGCTCTTCCCCTTGCCGCTTCCCCGGAGGTGCTTCCCGTCCACCACCAGGACCCCTCCCAGGTCCACCTCGGGGAAGACCTGGAGAAGGGCCTCCTGGAGCTTCTTTGGGTCCAGACGGTGAAGGAGGAGGGTGAGGATGGTGTGGCCCGGGGGGTTGCGCAGGCCCAGGTGGGGCAAGAGGTGAGGGTTGGCCCGGGCGAAACGTTCCACGCCGCGCAGGGAGTCCACGCGGGCGAGAAAGGCCACCAAGATGAGGGCCAACAAGCCCCACAAGGGATACCGCCGGTTGCGGGCCCTGGGGTCGGGGACTTGGGACAAGGCCTCGCGTAGGGTCATGCCCCCTCTTTACCCCAAGGCCGCATATCGGTCAAGTCTGGGGGATAATGGACCTATGCTGGCCCTAACCGGCGAGGTCCTGGTGGACCTGGTCCTGGAGGGGGAAGACCCCTTGCGCTTCACCGGGGTCCTCGGGGGCTCGGTCCTGAACACCGCCACCACCCTGGCCCGCTTGGGCTTCCCCGCCTGCTTCCTCTCGGAGGTGGGGGACGACTGGGTCTCTGCCTGGAGTGAAAGGGAAATGGCCCGAAGGGGCCTAAAAGCCTGGCTCCAGCGCCATAGGGCCCCCATGCCCCTGGCCCTGGTGCGCCCAGACGAGGCGGGAAACGCCCGCTATAGCTTCCACCGCCCCTTCCAAGCGCCTTTCCGCCCCGAAGGGGGCCTCCTCAAGGGGGTCCGGGCCTTCCATTTCGGCTCCCTCTTCGCCCTCGAGGCCCGCACGGCGGAAGGGGTGGAGGCCCTCCTCCAGGAGGCCCTGGAGGAAGGCGCCCTGGTTTCCTACGACCCCAACCTGCGCCAAAACCCCACGGAGAAGGAAAGAAGCCTCATAGCGGGTTACCTCGCCCGCACCGATCTCCTAAAGCTTTCCCTGGAGGACGCCAAGCTTCTCTTCCCGGAAAACCCCATAGAAGGGGTTAAGCGCCTTCCCATCCCCCTCAAGGTGCTCACCCTGGGACCGGAAGGGGCGGTGGCTTTCCAGGGGGAAAAAGAGGTGCGCCTTCCCGCAGAAAAGGTCCAGGTGGTGGACACCGTGGGGGCCGGAGACGCTTTCACCGCCGGGCTTCTCGCCCTCCTCCTCAAATGGGGGTACGGGCGTGAGAACCTGAAGGCGCTCTCCCTAAAGGAGTTGAAAAGGGCCCTTCAGGGGGCGGTGGCCCTTTCCGCCCTGGCCTGCACCGTGCGGGGGGCCTACCTGCCGGAAGAGGGGCTAAGGACCTGGAAAGCGCGCTTCTTAGGGGATTAGAAGGACCTTCCCCACGGTTTTGCGCCCCTCCAGGGCCTCGTGGGCCTCCCGGGCCTTCTCCAGGGGGAACTCGGCCCCGATGCGCACCTTAAGCCAGCCCTCCTTTACCGCCCGGAAAACCTCCCCCGCCCGCCAAAGGAGCTCTTTGCGGCTCGCCGTGTAGTGGTGGAGGGTGGGGCGGGTGAGGAAGAGGCTCCCCATGCGGTTCAGGATCTGGGGGTCCTGGGGCGGCACCGGCCCCGAGGACTGGCCGAAGAGGACCAGCATTCCCCGGGGCCTCAGGGCCTCGAGGCTCCCTAGGAAGGTATCCTTCCCCACCCCGTCGTAGACCACGTCCACCCCGCCCCCCGAGAGAGTCTTCACCGCCTGGGCGAAGCCCTCGTAGGGGAGGGCGTAGTCGGCCCCCGCTTGCAGGCAAAGCCAGCGCTTCTCCTCGGTGCTGGCCGTGGCGTAGACCGTGGCCCCCAGGCGCTTGGCCCACTGGATGAGGAGCTGCCCCACCCCCCCGGCTCCGGCGTGCACCAGGACCTGGTCCCCTGGGGCCACGGGGTAAGTGCTCTTGAGGAGGTAGTGGACGGTCATCCCCTGGAGGAGGGCCGCGGCGGCGAGCTTCGGGTCCAACCCCTCGGGGACGGGGACGAGCCTCTCCGCCGGGACCACCTGGTACTCGGCGTAGGCCCCCTGCACGTTGGCGAAGGCCACCCGGTCCCCGGGCCTCACCCCCACCACGCCTTCCCCCACCTTCTCCACCACCCCGGCCCCCTCCTCCCCCAGGGTGAAGGGGAGGGGCACGGGGTAGAGGCCCTTCCGCTTGTAGGTGTCAATGAAGTTCACCCCAATGGCCTGGAGGCGGACCAGGACCTCCCCGGGCCCAGGCTCCGGGAGGGGAAGCTCCTCAAGCCGCAAGACCTCCGGTCCGCCCACCTCGTGCACCCGTATGGCCCGCATGGGAAGAGTCTACCCCTCAGAACCCCCGCTCGTACTGGGGGGGCACCGGGGGCTTTAGGCCCAAAGCCTTGGCCGCCTTCAGGGGGAAGTAGGGGTCCCGGAGGAGGACCCGGCCCAGAAGCACCAGGTCGGCGCTTCCCGCCTGCAGGACGGTCTCCGCCTGCTCGGGGGTGGTGAGGAGGCCCACCGCCCCCGTCGGCATCCCCACCCGCTTGCGCACCGCGTCGGCGAAGGGGACCTGGAAGCCCGGGGCCACGGGGACCCTCACCCCCGGCACCACCCCGCCCGAGGAGAGGTCCAGGAGGTCCACCCCCAGGGCCTTGAGCCGTTCGGCGAAGGCCAGGGTGTCCTCGAGGCCCCACCCCCCTTCCGCCCAGTCCGTGGCCGAGACCCGCACGAAGAGGGGAAGCTCAGGCGGTATGGCCTCCCGCACCGCCCTCGCCACCTCCAGGGGGAAGCGCATGCGGTTCTCCCGGCTTCCCCCGTAGGCGTCCTCCCGCCGGTTGGCAAGGGGCGAGAGGAAGGAGGAGAGGAGGTAGCCGTGGGCCATGTGGAGCTCCACCACCAAAAACCCCGCCCTGAGGGCCCGCTTGGCCCCCTCCACGAAGGCCTCGAGGACCCGCGCCATTCCCCCTTCATCCAAAGGCTCGGGCACCGGGTAGTCCTTGGCGAAGGGGATGGGGCTTGGCCCCACCACCCTAAAGCCCAAAGGTTTTCCTCCTTCCCAGGGCCTCGCCGTGCCCGCCTTGCGCCCGGCGTGGGCGAGCTGGATCCCCGGCACCGCCCCCGCCTCCCGGATGCGCCGGGCAAGCTCCCTAAGGCCCGGGAGGTGGTCCTCGGACCAGATCCCGAGGTCAAAGGGGCTGATCCTGCCCTCGGAGAGGACCGCCGTGGCCTCCACCAGGACAAGCCCCACCCCGCCCAGGGCCCGGGTGGGGTAGTGGAGAAGGTGCCAGTCCGTGACCTCCCCCTTTTCGGTGGCCGAATACTGGCACATGGGGGACATGGCCAGGCGGTTCTTGAGCTGCACGCCCCGAAGCCCTAAAGGCGAAAAGAGAAGCGCCATATTTCAAGGATATCTCTCCCCACAGTACCATGGTTCCATGGACCAAGGCTTAGAAGCCGCCTTCCGCTACGTGGAAGGGCTCCTCTTCGGGGACGAGAACCGCCCCGGGCTCACCCTCTACGACCTCCAGCGCCTGGTGGGCTACCCGGCCAAGGGCAAGGAGCCCTACGTCCACACCCTGCCCGCCCTTCCCGGGGTCCAGGCGGTGCGCCTCTACTACTACCCTGAGGACCCCGAGCTGGAGCTCATCGTGGAGATCGTGGACCGGGAGGGGAAGCAACACCTCCGCCACTTCCGCTGGAACGGGGTCACCTGGGAGACCCCCAAGGGGAAAAAGGGGGAGCTCAAGGCCACGGCGGTCCCTCAAGGTCCCTTGAAGGTTGGGGAGGACTACTTCCTCGGCTTCGCCCCCGAGGAGGCCGTGGCCCTGGAGGCGGCCCTAAGGCGGGGGGAGGCCCTGGGGCTCAAGTACCTCCTCTGTCCCCAGTGCCGCACCCGGATCTTCTACGCCTACTCCGCAAACCTCCAGGGGCTCGCCTGCCCCACCTGCGGCAACCCCACCCTCCTCTTTAAGACCCTCACCGGGGAGGAGCGGAAGGACCCCCTCGAGGCCCTGGCGGAGGAGCAGAGGCGGCTCAGGCTCGCTCTGGAGGAGCTTCTGGCCTACCTCAAGCGCAAGCTGGGTCCCTGAGGCCACCCCATGGCGGCCTGGGGGCCCCGGCGAGACGTTTTTTGAGGAAGCTTCTTTAGGCCAGTCGGGCGAAGGACACAGAAGGGTCAAGATGCTCCTCCTCCTGGGCCCCACGGACGCGGGAAAGACCACCCTGGCCCGGAGGCTCCTCCAGAAGGCGGGCGAGGCCTTCCTCCTGGACCTGGACCCGGGGCAGGGGGCCCTTCCCGGGACCTTCTCCCTCTTCCTCCACCGGGAGGGGCGCCTCCTCCTCGTGCGCCGGACCCTTTTGGGCACCCTCTCCCCGGCGGGAGCGGAGGCGAAGGCCCTGGTGGCCGCCCTGCGCTTGGCCCGCCTCATCCCCCCGGGAAGCCCCGCGGTGGGGGACACGGACGGGCTTTTGGACCCGGAGTACCGCCTCCTCCAGGTGGAGGCCCTAAACCCCGTAGAGGTGGCGGTCCTGGGCGCAGAGGGCCTCTATAAGGCCCTCGCCTGGCGGAAGGACCTCCGGGTGCGCCTCCTTCCTCCCCTCCCCGAGGCCCGGAGGAAGACCCCGGCGGAGAGGCGGAAAAACCGGCAGGAAAGGCTCCTCGCCCACTTTCGGGAGGCGGGGCCAAAGCTTGCCCCCCTCGAGGGCCCGCCCCTCTGGGACCGCCTCTACGGCCTCCTGGACCCCGAGGGGTTCTTCCTGGGCTACGGGCGGCTCCTCGCCTTCGGAGGTGGGGAGGGGCTCTTCCTCACCCCGGCCAAGGGCGAGGTGGCCAAGGCCATCCCCACCCGCCTCGCCCTTCCTACCCCCGCACTACCAGGTTGAGGATCTTCCCCGGGACGTAGATCTCCTTCACCACCTCCTTGCCCTCGAGGTGGGCCCTTACGTTCCGCACCTTAAGGGCCTCGGCCTTGGCCACCTCCAGGGGGGCGTCCTTGGGGATCCTTATCGTCCCCCGCACCCTTCCGTTCACCTGGACGGCCACCTCCACCACGTCCTTCTCCAGGGCCTTCTCGTCCAGCTCGGGCCAGCCCGCCTCAAAGAGGCTATCGGGCCAGAACCAGTGCCAAAGCTCCTCGGCGAGGTGGGGGGCGAAGGGGAAGAGCATCTGCAGGTAGTAGCGGATGACGGTGCGGTAGACCGGGGTGACGGGGCGGTCCTTGCGGTACTCGTAGAGGACGTTCAGGAGCTCCATGAGGGCGGCGATGGCGGTGTTGAAGCGCAGGGCCTCGAGGTCCTCCGTCACCTTCTTCAAGGTGGCGTGGAGCTTCCGGTAAAGCTCCCTGTCGGCCCCCGCAAGTTCCTCCGCCTGGAACCGCCCGCTGGTGGCCAGGAGGGCCTCCCGGTCCTCGGCCACCCGCCGGTAGATGCGGTTCAGGAAGCGCCAGGCCCCCTGGACCCCCTCCTCGGTCCAGACCATCTCGTTCTCCGGGGGCGCGGCGAAGAGGATGGTGATGCGGGCGATGTCCGCCCCCTGCTCCTTCACGAAGGGCCCCACCATGACGCCGTTGCCCTTGGACTTGCTCATGACGGCGGGCTTCCAGAGGTGGAGGGTGCCGTCCTCGTGGGGGCGGAGCTCGGCCCCCATCTTCTTCACCTCCTCCAGGGTAAGCTCGCTCTGGGGGATCTCCAGCCGGATGCGGGTGGGCTCGGGGAGGCGCACCACGCTTCCTTCCACCTCCACGGGGCCGAAGTCCGTCCAGGCCATGACCATGCCCTGGGTGAAGAGGCCCTTAAAAGGCTCCTCCACCTTCACCATCCCCAGGTCGTGGAGGAACTTGGTGAAGAAGCGGCTGTAGAGGAGGTGGAGCACGGCGTGCTCCACGCCGCCGATGTACTGGTCCACGGGCATCCAGGCGTTGGCCTTTTCGGGGTCAAAGGGGAGGCGGTCGTTTTTGGGATCGGTGTAGCGGAGGTAGTACCAGCTGGAGTCAAAGAAGGTGTCCATGGTGTCCGTGTCCCGCTTGGCGGGGCCACCGCACTTGGGGCAGGTGGTCTCGTAGAACTCGGGGTGGGCCTCCAAGGGGCTTTTCCCCTTAGGGCGGATGTCCTCTATGTCCTTGAGGTCGGGGAGGAGGACGGGAAGCTCCTCCTCAGGGACGGGCACCACCCCGCAGGCCTCGCAGTGGACCATGGGGATGGGGGTCCCCCAGTAGCGCTGGCGGCTTATGAGCCAGTCCCGGAGGCGGTAGGTGACCCGGCCCTTCCCCAGGCCCTTTTCCTCCAGCCAGGCGATGACCCGCTTCTTCCCCTCCTCGCTTGGCGTGCCGTCAAAGGGCCCCGAGTTCACCATGATCCCGGGCTCCTCGTAGGCCCTTTCCAAAGGCTCAGGGAGGGGTTCACCGGGCCGTTCAATCACCTTCTTGATGGGAAGGCCGAACTTCCTGGCGAACTCAAAGTCCCGCTGGTCGTGGGCGGGTACGGCCATGATGGCCCCGGTGCCGTAGCCAAAGAGCACGTAGTCGGCGGTCCAGATGGGGATCCTCTCCCCGGTGGCGGGGTTTAGGGCGTAGGCCCCCAGGAAGACCCCGGTCTTCTCCCGCCCCTCCGCCTGGCGCTCAATCTCCGTCTTGCGCTTGGCGGCCTCCACGTAGGCCAGGACCTCCTCCCGCCTTTCGGGGGCGGCGAGCTTTAGGGTCAGGGGGTGCTCCGGGGCGAGCACGAGGAAGGTGGCCCCGAAGAGGGTGTCGGGGCGGGTGGTGAAGACGGGGATCCTCACCTCCTTCCCCTCCACGGGGAAGAGGATCTCCGCCCCCTCGGAGCGGCCGATCCAGGCCCTTTGCATGGCCTTGACCTTCTCGGGCCACTCCAGGCCCTCGAGGTCCTTAAGAAGCCTCTCGGCGTAGGCGGTGATGCGCAGGTACCACTGCTCCAGCTCCCGCTTCTCCACGGGGGTGTCCTCGTGCCGCCAGCACCGCCCCTCCACCACCTGCTCGTTGGCGAGGACCGTCTGGCACTTGGGGCACCAGTTGACGAGGCCCTTCGCCCGGTAGGCCAGGCCCTTTTCCCACATCTTGAGGAAGATCCACTGGTTCCAGCGGTAGTACTCGGGCTCGCAGGTGGTGACCTCCCGGTCCCAGTCGTAGAGGATGCCCATGAGCCGGAGGCTTTCCTTGGCCTGGCGGATGTTCTGGTAGGTCCAGTCCCGGGGGTGGAGGCCAAACTTCAGGGCGGCGTTTTCCGCCGGGAGGCCGAAGGCGTCCCAGCCCATGGGGTGGAGGACCTCGTAGCCCTGCATCCGGCGGAAGCGGGCCAGGACGTCCCCCATGGTGTAGTTCTTCAGGTGGCCCATGTGCAGGTCCCCCGAAGGGTAGGGGAACATGACGAGGACGTACTGCTTCCCTCGACCCCCCGGGAGGTCCTTGGCCTTCATGAACCCCTTCTCCTCCCAGAAGCGTTGCCACTTGGCCTCAATGGCGTGCGGGTTGTACTTCTCCATGGCTCCTCCTCAAAAAAGCCCCTCCCTAGGAGGGAAGGGGCCGCAAAAACCCTTCCCCCCGCTAGGGACGTAGGGACGCGCGCACGCCCCCATGATACGCCTTGGCGCCGGGGCGCTTCCACACGAAGGCCCCGCGCCGGGAAGGTCCGGCGCGGGGCCCGGCCCAGGGCCTCAGCCCTGGGTCTTCTCCTCGGCCTCGTCCTCGAGGCCCAGGCTCGCCAAGAGGTCCCCGTAGAGGTCGCCGAGCTTCACCGTGGCCGTGGTGGTGGGCACGCTGGACGCGTCGTAGAGGTTGTACTCCGCCACGGCCCCGTACTCGTACTCCCTCCGGTCCTCCCGGCGGGGCGCCCCCTTGCGGCGGGCACGCTCCTTGCCCGAGCGGGCGCGCCGGGGCCGCTCCTCCTCCTGGGGCAGGGGGGGCGGAAGGAGGCGCTTGCGGGAAAGGGAGACCCGCTGCTCCACCGGGTCAATGTTGAGGACCACGACCTCCATCTCGTCCCCCTTCTTGAAGAGGGCGGCCGGGTTCTCCACCCGTTTGTGGTCCAGCTCGGAAACGTGGACGAGCCCCTCAATGCCGGGCTCAATCTCCACAAAGACCCCGAAGTCCGTGACCCCGGTAACCTTGCCCTTCAGCACGGTGCCGGGCGGGTACTTCTCGGTGAGCTGCTGCCAGGGGTCAGGCTGGGTCTGCTTGAGGCCAAGGGAGAGGCGGCGCTCCTCGGGGTCCAGGCGCAGGACCACGGCCTCCACCTCGTCCCCCTCCTTCACCACCTCGGAGGGGTGCTTGGGCCGCTTGGTCCAGGAGAGCTCGGAGATGTGGATCAGGCCCTCGAGGCCCGGCTCCACCTCCACGAAGGCCCCGAACTGGGTGAGGCCCACCACCTTGCCCCGGACCCGGGTGCCCACGGGGTACTTCTCCGCCACCGTGGTCCAGGGGTCGGGGATGAGGGCCTTGATGGAGAGGTTGACCCGCTCCTTCTCGGGGTCCACGGAGAGGACCTGGGCCTTCACCTTCTGGCCCTTCTGGATCACCTCGCGGGGGTGGTTGAACCGCCCCCAGGTGATCTCGGAGCGGTGGACCAAGCCGTCCACGGGGCCCAGGTTGACGAAGACCCCGAAGTCGGTCACCTCCACCACGGTGCCCTCCACCACCTGGCCGGGCTCGAGGCTCTTGAGGAAGGCCTCCCGGGCCTTCTTCTGCTCCTCCTCCAGCACCGCCCGGCGGGAGAGGATGACCCGGCCCTTGCGGCGGTGGAACTCAATGATCTTGGCCAGGACCTGCTGGCCCACGAACTCGTCCAGGTTCGGGACGCGCCTGAGGTCCAGCTGGGAGGCGGGCATGAAGCCCTGGACACCGTCCAGCTCGGCGACCACGCCCCCCTTCACCCGCTCCTTGATGGTCACGGTGACGGGCTCGCCCTTCTCGTAAAGCTCCTGGATCCGGTCCCACTTCTCCTGGGCCTCGATCTTCTTCCGGGAGAGCAGGATCTGGCCCGTCTCGGGGTCTACCCGGAGCACCTGGACCTTCACCTCGTCCCCAGGGCTCAGAAGGTTCCTGAGCTCCTCCTCGGAGAGGGGCTTGGTGGTGAGCTGGTTGAAGGGGATGATGCCCTCGGTCTTGGCGCCGATGTCCACCGCCACGCCTTCCGAGCCCACCAGAACCACCTTGCCCGTCAGGATCTGCCCGGGGCGCACGCGCTTCTCCAGCCGGGCCTCCGTCTCCTGAAGGGCCGCTTCCATGCTGAAGGTCTGTTCCGGGGTCTGGGTCGCCTTGTCTTCCATGCCGCCTCTATCCTCCTCTAGCCTTCTGCCACACGAAAAGGAGGGGGAGAGCCACTACTCCCCGCTCTCGTGTGCACAAGCCCCGAAGGGCATACTCCCCCTTTATACCACCCCTCCTCCCGTTTGCCAAGACCTCGCCCCAGGCCTGGGCCCTATCCGCCCTCGCGCTTGACAAGGCCGCGCCTTTTGCTAAACTGGTGCTTGCGCTGAGGCGCGCCCACGCCGGGGTGGTGGAACTGGTAGACACGCCATCTTGAGGGGGTGGTGCCCGCAAGGGCGTGCGGGTTCAAGTCCCGCCCCCGGCACCAAACCGAGGCCCGAAAGGGCCTTGTTTCGCTTATGCGGCTCCTTCTCTCGCGCAAGCTTTCGCGCCTCGAGGACACCCAGGCCCTGGCGGAGGAGGTCCTAGGCCTCCTCCCCCGGGGCGCCCTTGTGGCCCTCGAGGGCCCCTTGGGCGCGGGCAAGACCACCTTCGTGGGCTTCCTCGCCCGGGCCCTGGGCTTCCCCGGCCGGGTCACGAGCCCCACCTACACCCTCATCCACACCTACCCCACCCCCGAGGGGCCCGTGGTCCACGCCGACCTCTACCGCCTGAAGGACCCCTCCCTCCTCCTCGGCCAGCTGGAGGCCGCCCTGGAGGGGGCGCGGCTCGGCCTGGTGGAGTGGGGGGAGCCCCACCTCCTCGGGGCGAGCCACCTCCTTAGGCTTTCGCCGGAAGGGGAGGCCCGCCGGGCCGAGCTATGGGAGGTCGGCCCCGGCGAGGAGAAGGGCATCTAGCAAGGCCTCCCGGCCCGCCCGCCCGGCGAAGAGGGCCACCACCTTCCCCTCCCGGTCCACCACGAAGGTCCAGGGCTGGCCCAGGACCTTGAACCGGGCCGCCACCTCGTGGGGCCGGTCCCGGTCCGAGGCCAGGAGGGGGGTGAAGCGGGGGTAGGCCTTCATGTACTCCAGAACCACCTCCCTGGTGTCCCGGGGCTCCCGGCTGATGACGTAAAAGGGGACCCCCGTCTCCTCCGCCACCCGGTGCAGGCCGGGGAACTCCGCCTTGCACACCGTACACCAGCTGGCCCAAAAGACGATGACCGCAGGCTTTGGCATCGTCGCCGGGGTCACGGGCTGGCCTTTGGGGTCCAAAAGGAGGAAATCGGGGAGGGGCTCGCCCGGCTTCACCGCCAGGGCCAGGCTCAGCGCGCCCGCCATGAGAAGGGTCCAGAGTTTGGTCATGGCCTCAGTATGGCAGAAGAGGTTTTGAAAAGGGCGAGCGCCCTCACCGGGGACGGCGCAGGCGCTTCAGGCCGTGGTCGGGCCGGATCCCGTCCGCGAGGAGGTGGAGCCACTGGGAGGCGTAGTAGCCGAGCAGGCCGAAGCCCCACAGCTCCGGGGGAAGGTCCAGGGAGACCTGGAGGCCCAGAGTCCAGCGCAGGACCAGGAGGAGGAGCCCCACCCAAACCCCCAGGTAGGCGAGCCGGGTGAGGGGCCCAAGCAGCCAGGTGTGGGAGAGGCCCCGGTGCCTAAAGAGCCAGCCGTATGGGCGCCAGAAGGCGGCGAGGATCCCCCAGCGGCGGCTCGCCCTCACCCCCCGCTCCGCCAGGTCCAGGTCGGGGGAGAGGAGGTAAGTGCCCGCCAGGTAGGCGAGGCCGAAGGCCCAGGCCCGGGGGTCCTCCGGAGAGCCCCCCGCCGCCAGGTGGGCCAGGGCCAGGCCGCCCAGCGCCGCCAGGTTCAAGGCCTCGTGGGCGCGCCCCGAGGGCATGCCCCGATTATAGGCTGGGAAGGGGGAAGCGCTCGCCCGTGGAGAGGACGTCCACCCTCAGGCCGCGGACGCCCCGGCCCGTGTACTCGGCCCCGCCGGCGTCCACCAAGGTGACCCCGCCCGCCCACACCTCCCCGAGGCCCCGAAGGAGGCGGAGGGCGGTGTTTTCCAAGAGGCCGAGCCCCACGAGGTCGGGGTTGTCCGCCACCAGGCGGGAAAGGGCCAGAAACCGCCCCCGCTCCTCCACCCGGGGAAGGAGGGCGAGCCCCCTGAGGAGGGCGAGGCCGAACCCCGCCCGGACCTCGCCCTCCAAGGCGTAAAAGGCCGCCTCGCCCAGGAGGCCGGCGGCCTCCCCCACGGCCACCACCCCGCCCCCCTGGCGGTAAACCTCGGCGAGGGCCTGCAGGAGGAGGCTATTGCGGATGAGGTCCAGGAACTCCGGCAGGCTCTCGGCGGCGAGGATCACCAGGGGGCTTTCCGCCACCCGCTGGGCCACCTCGGGGTCAAAGGCCTCCTCCCGGCGCCGGAGGTAGACCACCCGGCCCCGCCTGAGGCCCAGGTCGCGGTAGACGAGGCGCCAGGCCTCGGCCAGGTCCCGCAGGGCGTACGGGATAAGAAAAAGGGCCTCCCCGCGGGCCTCCTCAATAAGCCGGGCCTCCACCCGGTTGAGGGCGCCCCGCAAGGGGTCCGCGGTGAGCAAGGCGAAGTAGCCCTGACGCACGCTTTCACCTCCCCTGTACCTCCTAGGGTAGCGCACCCCTCATGAAAGGGGAAGGACGGTGTGGTAGACTGGGGGTCGTGGCCGCGATGATAACCCCTCCAGGGGCCGGCGTCAAGGACAAGAAGCGGGCCATCCTCGAGGCCACCCTGGCCGTGCTCCGGGAGCGGGGCCTCTCCGGGCTCAAGATGGAGGAGGTGGCCCGGAGGGCGGAGGTGGGCAAGGGCACCATCTACCTCTACTTCCGCGACAAGAGGGACCTGCTCAAGGCCCTGGTGGAGGAGCGCACCTGGGCCTTCTACCGCGAGGTGGAGGAGGTGGTGCGCCGCAAGGCGCCTTTTTTTGTGCGCCTCGAGGAGGTGCTGAGGCGCCGCCTGGCCTGGGTGCAGGAGTGGCGGGGCCTCTGGGCCGCCGTGGCCCGGGAGGCCATGGACGACCCCACCCCCTGGCTCAAGGGCCTCCACGAGCACTACCTCCGCCTCCTGGAGGAGCTTTTGCGGTCGGGCCAGTCGGAGGGGGCCGTGCGCACGGGCCTCTCCCCCAGGACCACGGCCGCGGTCATCGCGGCGATGGGGTGCACCCCCTCCTTGGAGGTGGAAGCCTATTTGGAGCATCTTATGGAGGTGCTCCGGAAAGGAGTAGAGCCGTGAAAGAGTTCAGGCCTGGGGACAAGGTGGTCTTGCCCCCCTACGGGGTCGGCGTGGTGGCGGGCATCGCCCAGCGGAGCGTAAGCGGGGTGAGCCGGGCCTACTACCAGGTGGACTTCCCCGGTTCCCGCTCCAAGGCCTACGTGCCGGTGGAGGCGCCCCACAGCGTGGGCCTAAGGAAGGCCCTGGCCCCGGAAGAGGTCCCCGTGATCCTGGACCTGCTCAAGAACGGGCGGATGCCCCTCCCCAAGCAGTGGGCCGCCCGGCACCGCAAGACCAGCGAGATCTTGGCGGAGGGGAACCCCTACCGCATCGCCCAGATGGCGGGGCAGCTCCGGGCCTGGGAGGTGGAGCGGGGCCTTCCCGACCTGGACCGGCAGGCCCTGAGGCGGGCCATCCACCTCCTGGCCGAGGAGGTGGCCCAAAGCCTAGAGATCACCGTCCAGGAGGCGAAGCGCCTCTTTGAGGAGGCCTGGGGCGAGGAGCTGAACTGAGCGCCCACTTGCGGCCTCCCCGGCCCGGCCGGGGGGGCCGCCTTTTTCGGGGGGCTTCCCGGGCGAAGGCGACGGGGAGAGTGATCCGGTTTCCTTCACCCCACTGGCCCAGGGAAGCTCCCTAGGGACCTTTTGCCGGGGCCCCCAAGCTGGCTTGCGCCAACATGGGGCGGCACTAGAGGAGGAGGCTCCAGGTGGCCTTTTCCGCCTCCAGGATGCGGCGGAGGTAGGTCCGCACCACCTCGGGGTCCAAGTCCTCCCAAAGGGCTCGGGCCAGGACCTCGAGGTCGTAGAGGACGGCCTGGAACTCGGGGGCGAACCAGTGCTGGGAAAGCTCCGCCCAAGGCCCCTCCTCCGGGACGTGGTGGGCCCAGGCCTCGAGGAAAAGCCCGTTCAAGAAGTAGAAGAAGACCACCCGGTAGGCGTAGGGAAGCCGGCCCATCTCCTCCAGCAGGGCGATGTAGCCCGCCCGCACCGGGTGGACCGGGGCGGAAGGGCTGGCCCCCTGGAGGAGGAGCCAGTCCAGCTCCTCCACCGTGGCCATGAGGGCCTGGACCAAAGGGGCCCGGTGGGCCTGGGGGGCCTCCAGAAGCAGGCCCACCTGGTAGCGGTAGAGCGCCTCCACGAAGGGGTAGTCCTGCTGGAGCCAAAACCGGAACCGCTCCTCGTCCAGGCGAAGGGGCAGGGCCTTGATCTCCTCAAGGAGCCCCGGGACTTCCTTAAGCAGGTCCAGACCCAGCATCCCCACCTCCCAGCGTGCCGGCCCAGGCGCGCCCCCAGGCCCTAAGCGCCTCCGCCGCCCGCCTCGCGTGGTCTGGGCCTTCCGCAAGCCCGAAGAAGGCGCTCCCCGAGCCCGACATGAGCACCCCCCTAAGCCCCAAAGCCCGCATCCGGCCCCGCACCTCCTTGAGCTCGGGGAAGAGGCGGAAGGCGGGGCCTTCCAGGCTGTTCCAGTACGGGGGCTCCTCCCCCCGGGCCAAGGCCTCGAGGATGGCCCCCACGGGGAGGTCCGGGCCGAAGTCCTCCGGCCGCACGGCCCGGTAGACCAGGGGCGTGGGCACCCGGAGCCCGGGAAAGAAGACCACCGCGGGGACCGGGGGCAAGGCGAGGGGCTTAAGCCTCTCCCCCACCCCCCGGGCCTCCGCCCCCCGCCCGAGGAGGAAGAAGGGGACGTCCGCCCCGAGGGTCCGGGCCAGGGCGAAGAGGTCCACCTCCGCCGGGTAGAGGGCCTGGAGGGCGAGAAGGACCTGGGCCGCGTCGGAACTCCCGCCCCCGAGCCCGGCCCCCTCGGGGATCCGCTTCTCCAAAAGGATGCGCACGCCCCCGGGTCGGCCCGCCGCCTCGAGGTAGAGGGAGGCCGCCCGGTAGGCCAGGTTCTCCCGCCCGTAAGGCCCCTGGAAGTGGAGGCCCGCCGAAACGGGCTCCACCACCAGCCGGTCCGCCAGGGAGAAGGGGGCGAAGAGGGTGTGGAGCTCGTGGTACCCGTCCTCCCGCCGGAAGCGGACGGAAAGCCCGAGGTTGACCTTCGCGGGGGCTAGGCGCTCCATATCCGGGCCAGGGCCTCCGCCAAGACGAGGTCCTGAGGGTGGGTGATCTTGAAGGCCGTGGCCTCCCCTTCCACCAGGGCCACGGGGTAGCCCAGGGCCTGGACCAGCTGGGCGTCGTCGCTGGCCTCGAGGCCCTTCCTCCGGGCGTAGGCGTGGGCCTCCCGGAGGAGGGCGGTGAAAAACCCCTGGGGGGTCTGCACCAAGCGGAAGGCCTCCCGGGGCACCACCCGGCCGTAGGCCTCCCCCTCCGGGGCCATGAGGGTGTCGGGGACGGGGAGGACGGGGACGGCGGCGCCGCTTCTTTGGGCGGCCTCGAGGACCCGCTCCACCAGGCCCCGGCTGACAAAGGGACGGGCCACGTCGTGGACCAGGACGAGGGGCAGGCTCGCCGCCTCCAGAAGCCGGGCCACCGAGGCCTGCCGGGTGGTGCCCCCCTCTAAAAAGAGGGCCTTAAGCCCCTTCGGGGGCTCCGCCCCGGGGGGCAGGGCCACCAGGACCTCCGCCGCGTCCCGGAAGGCGGCGAGGGTCCACTCCAGAAGCGTCCGCCCCCCCACCTGGAGAAAGGCCTTGGGGCCTCGGCCCAGGCGAAGGCCGTTCCCCGCGGCGGGGATGAGGACGGAAACCTCCACGCCCCCATGGTAGCATGGGCCGCGTGAGCGCTTGGGAAGCCCTTCTGCTCGGGGTGGTTGAGGGGCTCACGGAGTTCCTGCCCGTCTCCTCCACCGGCCACCTCACCCTGCTCTTCCACCTCCTGGGCCTGCCCGTGGAGGAGGACCCCTTCCTTAAGACCTTTCTCGTGGCCATCCAGCTCGGAGCCATCCTGGCGGTCCTCCTCCTCTACGGAAGGCGCCTTGCGGCCGACCGGGCCCTTTGGCTCCGCATCGCGGTGGCCTTCGTCCCCACGGGGGTCATCGGCTTCCTCTTCTACCCCCTGATCAAAGGGGTCATCCTGGGGAACGACGCCGTGGTGGCCTTCTTTCTCTTCTTCGTTGGGGCGGTCCTCCTCTTCGCCGACCGGCTGGCGGAACGGGCCCAATACCAAGACGTGAAGGCCCTTCCCCTCGCCCGGGTGGCCTGGATCGGGGTCTTCCAGGGCCTCGCCGCCCTCTTCCCCGGGACGAGCCGGAGCGGGGCCACGATCCTGGGGGGCCTCCTCCTGGGCCTCAACCGGCAAGCCGCCGCCGAGTTCAGCTTCCTCCTGGCCCTTCCCACCATGTTCGCCGCCGTGGGCTACGACCTCTGGAAAAGCGCCCCCGAGGTGCCCGAAGGCGGCTGGTCCCTCCTCCTCCTCGGCTTCCTCGCCGCCCTGGCCACCGCCCTGGTCACCGTGCGCTGGATGCTGGCCTTCGTGGCCCGCTACGGCTTTCGCCCCTTCGCCCTCTACCGCATGGCCTTGGCCGCGGTCTACGCCTTCTTCTTCCTACGCTAGGGCCAAAGCCCGGTCCAAGGCCTTCAGGAAAACCTGGTACGCCTCCCGCCGGGCCCCCTCCCCCATGAGGCCGAGGCGGAGGACCTGGCCCCGGGTGGGCCCGATCCCGCCGGCCACCGCCACCCCCTCGGCGTAGAGGGCCCGGACCAGGCGGTCCGCGTCGACCCCCTCGGGGGGGCGGACGACGAGAACCGTGGGCAAGGGACTCGCCTTAGGGTAGGGCCGGAAGCCCCGGGCCTTGAGCTCCTCCAGGACCCAGGCGTAGACCTCCCGGGCGCGCCGCTCCCGGGCCGCCACCCCCTCCTCCAGGACCAGGTCCAGGGCCTCCAGGAGGGCGTAGTGGAGGAGGACGGGGGTGGTGTGGTGGTACCCGCCCCGCTCCCAATGCTCCGCCACCCGGGCGAGGTCCAGGTACCACCCCCGTTTCCCCGTGAAGGCCTTCCTGGCCTCGAGGCTTGCGGCGATGGGGGCGAGGCCGGGCGGGGCGGAAAGGCACTTCTGGCTCCCGGTGAAGGCGTAGTCCACCCCCATGGCCCGCATGGAGAAGGGGAGCATCCCCAAGGTGGTCACGGCGTCCAGGAAGAAGAGGGCCCCAGCCTCCTTGGCCAGGGCCCCGATGGCCTCCGCCGGGTTCAGCACCCCGGTGGAGGTCTCCCCGTGCACCAGGGCCACCATGCGGTACCGCCGCCGCTTCAAGGCCCGGGCCACGGCCTCGGGGTCCACGGGCTCCCCCGGGGGGAAGTCCAGGACCTCGGGGTCCAGGCCGTGGAGGGCCGCCATCTCCGCCACCCGCTGGGAGAAGGCCCCGTTCACCAGGACCAGGACCGGCCCCCGGTCCAGGTTGGCGAGGCCCGCCTCCATGCCCAGGCTCCCCGAGCCCGCGAGGGCGGCGACCAAGGCGCCCTCCCCGGGGTCAAACAGGGCGGCGAGCCTCTCCTGGATGGCCCGGTTCACCCGGAGGACCTCGGGGTCCAGGTGGCCGCGCATGGGACGGAGAAGGGCCTTCTGCACGCGCTCGGGAATGGGGGTGGGTCCAGGGGTCAGAAGCAGCATCCAAGCCTCCCTCAAAAAGGCCGGGCCCCCGCGGGCAAGCCCCGGGGGCCCCTTCCCGAAGGAAGGGACCCCCTACCGGCGAGCTCGCGAGGGCCTCATTGCGCGCCACTTTAGCAAAGCCTCCCCGGGCTTGTAAAGTGCTAAGTGGATGAAGGACTACTACGCCATCCTGGGGGTGAGCCGGGAGGCCAGCCAGGAGGAGATCAAGAAGGCCTACCGCCGCCTGGCCCTCAAGTACCACCCCGACCGGAACCCGGGGGACAAGGAGGCGGAGGAGCGCTTCAAGGAGATCAACGAGGCCTACGCCGTCCTCTCGGACCCGAAGAAACGGGCGGCCTACGACCGGGGCCACCTCGAGGCCCCCGAGTACCGGCCGGAGGACCTCTTTGACCTCTTCTTCCAGGGGGTCTTCGGCGTCCGCGGCCGCAGGAGGCCTCCGCGGGGGGAGGACCTGGAGGCGGAGGTGGAGGTGGAGCTCCAGGACCTCCTCCACGGCGCCGAGAAGGAGGTGCGCTACACCCGGCTCGTGCCCTGCGAGGCCTGCGGCGGCGAGGGAGGGAGGCGAACCCCCTGCCCCACCTGCCGCGGCCAAGGGGTGGTGGAGAGTTACCGCCAGAGCTTCTTCGGCACCGTGGTCACCCGGACGGCCTGCCCCCACTGCAAGGGGCGGGGCTACCTCCTCGCGGAAACCTGCCCCGCCTGCCGCGGCCGGGGCCGGGTGCCCCGGGAAGAGCGGGTCCGGGTGCAGGTGCCCCCGGGGATGGACGAGGGCCACCTCCTCCGCGTGCCCGGCTACGGCAACCTGGGCCCTGGAGGGCCCGGGGACCTTTACCTCCGCATCCGGGTCCGCCCCCACCCCCACCTGGAACGCCAGGGCCCCGACCTCGTCTACCGCCTCCGCCTGGGGCTCGCCCAGGCGGCTTTAGGGGCGCGGGTGGAGGTGCCGGGCCTCGAGGGCCCCATCCCCCTGGACATCCCCCCCGGGACCGGCCACGGGGAGGTGTTCGCCCTGGAGGGCGGGGGCCTGCCCCTGCCCGGTGGCCGGGGCCGGGGCGCCCTCCGGGTGGTGGTGGAGCTTGCCGTGCCCAAGAAGCTCTCTCCCAAGGCGCAGAAGCTCCTCCGCGCCTACGCCGAGGAGGTGGGGGAGGAGGTGGCCCCCGAGGGCTTCTGGGAAAGGCTCAAAGGGTTCTTCCGCAAGTAGCGCCTCCCGTGGTATAGTGGGGCATTCCGGGTCGCTTCAGGGTGACCCCAAGGGTCTAAAGCCAACCCTTAAGCCCCGGATGCGGGCCTTCGGGCCCGGGGAAAGAAGGAGCGGTATGCAGAAGGGTCGGGTCAAGTGGTTCAACGCGGAAAAGGGCTACGGCTTCATTGAGCGGGAGGGCGACACGGACGTCTTCGTCCACTACACCGCCATCAACGCCAAGGGGTTCCGCACCCTCAACGAGGGGGACATCGTCACCTTTGACGTGGAGCCGGGCCGGAACGGCAAGGGCCCCCAGGCGGTCAACGTCACGGTGGTGGAGCCCGCGCGGCGCTAAGCCATAGGACGGCCAAGGCCCTGGACCCGGTCCAGGGCCTTTTTCACATGCCTCTCAGGGGGCGCGGGGTAGCATGGGGGCGATGCACGTCCTGACCCTGGACCTCGCGCCCGTCACCCCCAAGGACGCCCCCCTCCTCCACCGCGTCTTCCACCTGAGCCCGAGCTACTTCGCCCTCATCGGGATGGAGCTTCCCACCTTGGAGGACGTGGTCCGGGACCTCCAGACCCTGGAGGTGGATCCCCGGCGCCGCGCCTTCCTCCTCTTCCTCGGCCAGGAGCCGGTGGGCTACCTGGACGCCAAGCTCGGCTACCCGGAGGCGGAGGACGCCACCCTGAGCCTCCTCCTCATCCGGGAGGACCACCAGGGCCGGGGACTGGGCCGGCAGGCCCTGGAGCGCTTTGCGGCGGGCTTAGACGGGGTGCGCCGCCTCTACGCCGTGGTCTACGGCCACAACCCCAAGGCCAAGGCCTTCTTCCAGGCCCAGGGCTTCCGCTACGTAAAGGACGGGGGGCCGACCCTTACCTGGTACGTTCGGCCCCTATGACACCACCCCCTGCGGGCTTGCGCCAGCATGGGGTCCCAGCAAAAGGTGGAGGCTTCTTTGGGGCCACCCGGGCAAGGGAAGGCACGCCCCGCCCGGGGCCTTCCGGGCGGGGCGTTTACTCTAGGCCCGCGAGCTTGCGGTTCTTCTCAATGTAGGACTTCCACTGCTCCGGGACGTCCTCCTCGGGGTAGATGGCGTTCACCGGGCAGGCGGGGACGCAGGCCCCGCAGTCAATGCACTCCTCCGGGTGGATGTAGAACTGGTCCCCCCCGTCGTAGATGCACTCCACGGGGCAGACCTCCACGCAGGACTGGTCCTTGACGCCGATGCAGGGCTCGCAGATCACGTGCGGCATTCCTCACCTCCCGAGCAACCGCTCCCCCCTATTTTAGGGCAACCCGGCCCCTGTCAAGCCCTAGGCCCGAGGTAGCGGAAGTAGGCCTCCCGGGGCACCGCCCCCAGCACCTCCTCCCCCTGGACCACGAGGACGATGGGGTGCTGGAAGAAGAGGGGGGCGAGCTCCGTCACCGCCGTCTCCGCCTCCACGCTGGGGACCTCCTCGAGGGGGAGGATGTGGTCGGAAAGGCCGAGGAGGCCCACGGGCCGGCCCTCCTGGTAGAGGAGGGCGAGGCCCCGACCCTCGTAGGCCTCCACCCCCTCCACCCGGGCCAAGGGGCGGGCGAGGCGTTTGGCCGAGCGCGGGCCGAAGAGGCCGGCGGTGAGGAGGGTGTAGCAGGGAATGCGGGTAGCCCTCTGGCCCAAGGCCAGGGACCAGGTGAAGGCCAGGAGGAAGAGGAGCCCCTCCAGGAGGCCGTAGGCGTTGAACCCCTCCCAGCCCAGCTTCCCCTGGCCGCCGAGGAGGAGGTGGAGGGCCAGGGAGAGGAGGAGGGCGATGACCAGGGAGGCCAGGTAGGCGAAAAGCCCGGCCAGGCGAAGCTCCCTCACCGTGCGCATGGGTCTAGCTTACCAGGTCCTCCTCCCGGTCCACGTCCACCCCCACCTCGGGGTAGGGGGTGACGAGGGCCCGGGCCTCCACCCCCAGGATCCTTTGGGCCCGGGCCTCCACCTCGGCGAGGGAGAGGCGGCCCAGGAGGAGCTTCAGCAACACGTCCCACCCCACGAGGCGGGCCAGGGCCAAAGGCCTCTTGCGCAGGGCCACCACCCGCCGGGCCAGGGGAAGGGCCTCCCGGAAGAGGGACTTGTCCAAAAGGAGAAGGTTGCCGCCGGTGAAGGTCCCCTCCCGGAGGCGGGCGTAGGTGCGCTTGGTCCGGGGAAAGCGGGCCTCCACCGCCTCCTTGGGCACAATGGGGTAGACCAGGGCCGCCTCAGGAGCCTTATCCAGAACGAAGCGGACCGCCTCCTCCGTGAGGTGGGGGATGTCCCCGGTGGCCACGAGCACGCGCCCCTCCACGTGCTCCAGGGCCTGCTCCAGGTTTTCCAGGAGGCCTCCGCGGTCGGGAAGGGTGAGGGCGGGCGCGGGAACGAGGCCGGGGTTCTCCCCCACGTACACCGGGGAAAGCCCCGCGGCGTAGAGGGCCTCCAGGACCCACTCCACCATGGGCCGGCCGCGGTAGGGCACGAGGGCCTTGCTCCCCACCCCAAAGCGCTCGGCCCAGGCCTCCTTGCCCCCGGCGAGGACGATGGCACCCTGTCTCACGGCCCACCCCCTAGAAGGGCACCGCCTCCTGGGCCTCCCCCGCCTGGCCGCCCTGGAGGAGGACCTCCCGGTCGGGCAGGAGGTAGGCCCGGAACCCCTCGGCCTCGAGGGCCGCCAAGGCCTCCTCCCCCACCCGCACCTCCCTCAGGGCGAGGAGGGCCTCGCCGAAGGCGCCCTGGACCCGGACGTACAGGGGGAGGGTCCCCGCGTGCTCGTCCAGGAGGCTTTTCAGGTGGGCCACCCCCCGGTCGTCCAGGAGGGAGGCCTCCACCTCCACCTCGAGGGCCCGGGGGGCCTGCTCCAGCTCCTCGTAGGTCCAGACAGCCTGGGCCAGCACCCGCACGCCCCCCTCCTCCCGCTCCACCTCGGCGAGGACGAGCACGGGGGTGTCCTCCTTGAGCCTCGGGGAGACCTGGTCGTAGGCCCGGCCGAAGGCCACCGCCTCAAGCGCCCCCGTCTCGTCGGAGAGGACGAAGCGGGCCATCATCCCACCGCTCTTTGTGGGCTTGCGCACCACCTCCTCCACCATCCCGGCGAGGAGGACCCTAGACCGGGGCGGCAGGTCCCGGGCCAGGTCGGGAAGCTCCTCCAGGGTGCAGGTGGCCGTCTCCCGGAGCCCGGGGTACCGCAAGATGGGGTGGCCGGAGACGTAGATCCCCAGGGCCTCCTTCTCGTAGCGGAGCCGGGTGATCTCGTCCAGGGGGGCGGCCTCGGCCAAAGGCGGCTCCTCCACTTCGCTGAAGAGGCCCATCATGCCCGAGCGGGCCTTCTCCCGAGTCTCGGCCGCCCACTTGAGGAGCCCTTCCAGGGAGGCGAGGAGCCGCGCCCTTTCCCCGAAGCCGTCCAGGGCGCCCGCCTTGATGAGGGACTCCAGGGTCCGCTTGTTGAGCACCTTCTCGTCCAGCCGCTTGAGGAAGTCCCCGAGGCTCCGGTAGGGGCCGCCCCGCTCCCGCTCCCGGAGAATGGCCTCCGCCGCCGCCTCGCCCACGTTCTTCACCGCGGAGAGGCCGAAGAGGATCTGCCGGCCCTGGACCAGAAAGTCAAACCCGGAGCGGTTGACGTCCGGGGGAAGGACCTCTATGCCCATGGCCCGGGCGTCGCGGATGTACTCGGCCACCTTGTCGGAGTCGTGCCGCTCCACGGAGAGGAGGGCGGCCATGAACTCCACGGGGTAGTGGGCCTTCACGTAGGCGGTCTGGTAGGAGAGGAGGCTGTAGGCGGCAGCGTGGGAGTTGTGGACGATGACGTCCTCGGCCACAAAGGTGTGGGTCCCCTCCACGGTGAGGTCAAAGACCTCCTCCTCCCCCAAGGGCTCCACGGCCTCCACCCGGTCCCAGTACACCTCGGCCTCGGCCAGGCGGAGAAGGGCCAGGCTCCCCGTTAGGGCGGCAAGCCGCCCCACCGTGGCCCGGGAAAGCCCCCGCCGCCCCCTGCCGAGGCAGAGGAGCCCTTCGGCCAAGCCCGCTTCCCAGAGAAGGTCCGCCACCTGCCCTTGGGCCACCTCGGCCACCGCCGCCCTCACCTCCTCCAGGAAGGCGAGGGGGAGGACATCTCTAGTGCTCCGGCCCGCCTTTTCCCAGGAGGCGAGAAGGGCCTCGAGGTCTTGTCGCCGCTTGCCCACAAGGTAGGGGCCCACCGTTTCGGCGAAGCGGCGGGCCGCCTCCAGCCCCCCCAGGAGGTAAACGGCATACCCCTTGTACCCCCCGGAAAAGCGTTTTTCCACCAGGCGGGACTGGAGCCCCAGGCGCAGGAGGAGGTGCTGCACTCCCCAGGCGAGCTCCTTGGAGGCGGTGGCGTAGTGGATGAGCCTCCCCTTCGGGTCCACCCCGCCGTCCCCGGTCCAAAGCCGCCCCAAAAAGCGGGCCACCTCCTCGGGAGGTAGGCCGAAGACCGCCTCGGGAAGGCGCTTCGTCTTCGCGTCAAGCCCGAGAAGCCCCATCCGCCTCAGGAAGGCCACCGCGCCCGCCTCTTGCCTCCGGTCCACGCGGCCCACGTAAACGTGGGCCACCCCCCGGCGCCAGACCACCCGGATGCGGGTGTTGGGGAAGGCCCGCAAAGCCTCCTCCATGGCGGCGAGCTCCTCCTCGGAGGAGGTATAGAGGTAAACGCCGGAAGGGTGACGGAGATGGCCTTCGGCCAGGGCGAAGCCCAAAAGGTCCAGCTCGTGGCCCTCCAAGTGGAGGGAAGGCCGATAGGAGAGGTGGCGGGGCAGGGCCACGTAATCCCCAGGCGCCAAGGTCCCCAGAGGCCGCCACCCCTCCGGGGTGTAGACGGGGTGGTTGGCCGTGGCCTCCAAGACCCGGCCCGTGGCGGTGCGGAGGGCGTAGACCTGGGCCTTTCCGCTCGGGAAGGCGGCCACCACGGGCCGCGGCACCAGGCGGAGGCGGGCCTCGTCCAGGGAAACCACCCAGACCCCCTTCGCCTCGCCCCGGACGATCTCCCCCACGCGCACCACCCTCCCGGTGCACCAGTCCACCACCCGGGCCCGGGCGGGGAGGCACTTGTTGAAGCCGTAGTTGGCGAAGGCCTCCAGCATGTCAAAGAGGCGGTTGGCCTCCTCCTCGGGCACGCCCCTTTCCTTGGCCCCCTGGACGAAGCGCTCCCGGTGGGACTTCATCTCCTCCACCTTCTTCTTGCCCATGGAGTTGTGGACCACAAGGTCCTCGGACACGAAGTTGGCGAAGGGGGGCACCCGGAGATCAAAGGTGCGGGCCTTTCCCGCAGGCTCCACCGCCACGATGGGGTCCCACAGAACCTGACCTTCTGCCAAGGCCTTGAGGCCCGGGTCGGCAAAGGCCTCCCCCAGGAGGAAGAGGCGGTGGCGGGAGAGGTAGCGGCGGGGACGCTTGAGGTTAAGACCGCTGGAGAGGCAGCTCCCCGCTACGGCGACCCTTCTCCCCGCCTCACTCCAGGAAAGCCCGCTCCTTCTCTTGGCCTCCGAGATGCGGTAGGCCACCGCAGGAGGCACGAGGCGAAGGTGCCAGCCCTGGCCAGGAAGGCGTCTTCTGGCTTCAGCCTCCAAGGCAGCCAACCGTTCGCGCTTAGCCCCCAAGAGATAGGGGCCGATGAGCTCAGCAAAGCGAAGGATATCCTCCCGGCCCGAGATCAGAACCTCGTGGGCTCGAGGTCCCCTGGAGCGCAGTTGGCTCGTGATTCCCAGGCGGAGGAGGAGGTGGGCCACGTCCTGCGCCAAACCTAGGCTGGCCGAGCTGTACGAGATGCGCTTTTTCTCCACGGAGCCATCGGTGCTGAAAAGGCGGCCAAGGAAGAGGGCCAAGGCCTCCCTGCGGTAGCGGAACACCTCCTCGGGTACCCGCTTCTCCTCTGCCTTGGCCACCATCCCGGCCTCCACCACCAGGCGCTTCACCGGATCCTGGGCCCCGGGCCTCGGGGCCAGGGTGGCTAAGGTCACCACCCCCGTGGTGGGGTGGACGTAGGCTTTGACCTTGGCCCCCAAAGCCTCGGCGCACCGCCGATAGGCGGCCAGGAGCTCGGGGTCCTTGGAGTAGAAGAAGGCGTTCGGCCTCGTCCCCCTGCGGCCGGAGAGCTTCGTGTTACCGTCCCCTAGCAGCAAGGCCAAGAGGGTAACCCGTTCTTCGGGTGGGGCGAGATGTCCGGCCACAGGAAGTTCGGCAGGTACAGCGATGGGCGTACCCAGGGGCAGGTCGCAAAGGGGCTTCCACCCTTCCAGGGTCAGGAGAGGGTGGTCAGGGGTGAGGACTAGGGTGCGGCCGCTCCGGGTCCTGAGCCGCACCACCTCCCGGACGCCGCTTTCCAGAACCTCCAGCACCGGGACCCGGTAGAGGCGGTAATCGGGGCCGAGGGAGAAGACCTCCATGCCGGGCCGCACCTTCTCTATGGGCACCCTCTGACCCGTAGCCGCATCCAGGACCAGACTTCCCTCCGCCAAACACCGCCGGAGGAGGTCCGCCTCGCCCAGGGAGTACCCCGCCACGGCCGAGGCGATCTGCATGATCTGCTCCTGGTAGACGGGGATGCCGTAGGTTTCGTCCAGGATGGGCTTTAGGTACTTCTCGGCGTGGGGAAACTCGCTGTAGCTCACGGGCTCCAGCCCGTGGTGGCGGCGGATGTAGGTGGGGATGTGCTCCATGGGCCCGGGGCGGTAGAGGGAGAGGATGGCGATCAGGTCCTCAAAGCGCCGCGGCTTGAGGCCGCGGAGCGTGGCGGTCATCCCCCCCGACTCCAGCTGGAAAACCCCCTTGGTCTCCCCCCGGGAGAGGAGGGCGAAGGTCTTGGGGTCGTCCAGGGGGAGGGCATCGTAGTCCAGCTCCACCCCCTGGGACGCCTTGACGATGCGCTTGGCCTCGTCCAGGAAGGTGAGGGTGCGGAGGCCCAAAAAGTCCATCTTCAAAAGGCCCAAGGCCTCCACCGCCCCCATGTCGTACTGGGTAACGGGCCGCCCTTCCTGGTCGCGCATGAGGGGGACGAGGTCCGTGAGGGGCTCGGCGGCGATCACCACCCCGGCGGCGTGGACGGAGGCGTGGCGGTTTAGGCCCTCCAGGCGCATGGCCACCTCGAGGACCTCCCGCACCTTGGGGTCCTTCTCCATCTCCGCCTTTAGCTCCGGCACCACCTGGATGGCCTCCTGCAAAGGCCTGGGCCTGCCGAACTGCACGGGGATGAGCTTGGCCAGCTCCTCCGCCTTCTTGTGGGGGATGCCGTAAACCCGGGCCACGTCCTTGAGGGCGGCCTTGGAGGCAAGGCTTCCTAGGGTGCCGATCTGGGCCACCTTGTCCTCGCCGTAGCGCTCCCGCACGTACTGGATCACCCGGTCCCGCTCCCGGTCCGAGAAGTCCGTGTCGATGTCCGGCATGGAGACCCTCTCCGGGTTCAGGAAGCGCTCAAAGAGGAGGCCGAAGCGCAAAGGGTCGATGTTGGTGATGCCCACAGCGTAGGCCACCAGGCTCCCGGCGGCGCTCCCCCTGCCGGGCCCCACGGAGATGCCGTTTCTCCGGGCCCAATTGATGTAGTCCTGCACGATGAGGAAGTACCCGGGAAACCCCATGCGCTCGATCACGGAAAGCTCGTAGAGGGCCCGGTGGAAGATGGCCTCCGCCGTCCACTCCCTGACCCCGGCCAAGGGGGGGAGGACCTCCATGAGCCTCTCCCAAGCCTCCCGCTCCACCTGGGCCAAGGCCTCGGCCAGGGCCTCCCCGTCCCCGTGCGGGGGGAGCTTCCCTAGAAGGCGGAAGATCTCCCGGTAAAAGCCCTCGGTGATCCGGTCCGGGTAGCGGCGGAGAAGCCCCTTAAAGGTGAGCTCCATGAGGTACTGGGCCTCGGTCCGCCCCGCGGGAAGGGGAAAGCGGGGGATGCGGTAGACCATCCGGTCCCCGATGGGAAGGTCCACCTCGCACATGCGGGCGATCTCCACGGTGTTGTCAAAGGGTTCGTCGCCCCACTCCTCCTCTGGAAGCATGGCCCGCATCTCCTCTGGGGTCTTCACGTAAAACTCGTCGCAGGGGAAACGCCAGCGCTCGGGGTCATCCAGGGTGCTCTTGGACTGGATGGCGAGAAGCACCTCGTGGGCCCGGGCGTCCTCCTTGCGCACGTAGTGGCCGTCGTTGGTGGCCACCATCCCCAGGCCGTACTTCCGGGCGAACTCCCTCAGGACCTGGTTAACCTTCCTTTGCTCGGGCAGGCCGTGGTTCTGGATCTCTATGAAAAAGCGGTCACCGAAGATGGAGAGGTACTCGTTCAGCCGGGCCTCCGCCAGGTCCAGGCGGTCTTGGAGGATGAACTGGGGGATCTCCGCCCCGAGGCACCCCGAGAGGGCGATGAGGCCTTCGCTGTGCTCCCGAAGGATCTCCCGGTCAATCCGGGGCTTTTCGTAAAAACCTTCCAAATAAGCCCGGCTCGCCAGGCGCACCAGGTTCTGGTAGCCCTTGAAGTCCTTGGCGAGGAGGGTGAGGTGGAAGTAGCCCCCGTCTAGGCCCTTTCCCCGCTTGCGGTCAAAGCGGCTTTCCGCCGCCACGTAGGCCTCGTAGCCCAGGATGGGCTTGATGCCCATCTCGGTGGCCTTCTTGTAGAACTCCACGGCCCCGAAGAGGTTGCCGTGGTCGGTCATGGCCAGGGCAGGGTCCTCGGGGGTCGTCTCCTTGACCCACTTGAGGAGGTCGGAAAGCTTCGCCGCCCCGTCCAGGAGGGAGAACTGGGTGTGCTGGTGGAGGTGGGCGAAGCGGAGTTTGCGGCCCATGGTCCCCAGTTTAGCCTGCAGGGAGGGACGGGGGCGGCTAAACTAATGCATGAAATGACGCATCGCAAGCGCGTCTTAAGCGCCACCGAGGCCCGGGTCCACCTCGGCGAGGTGCTGAGGCGGGTGGAGGAAGGGGAGGGGATCGTGGTGGAGGGGCGGGGCAGGCCGCAGGCGGTCATCCGGGAAGCATGACCCTGGGCGAGCTCCGGGAAGAGGTCTGGAACGCCCTGGCCCGCTACGACCTCGCCCTCCACCCCACGCCCCCCCACGGCCACCACCCCAACTTCCTGGGGGCCAGAAGGGCGGCCGAGAGGCTCCTCAAGACCCCCGAGTTCCAGGGGGCAAGGCGGGTTCTCGCGGGGATGGACGCCGTCCTCAAGCCCCTAAGGGAGGAGGCCCTGCGCCAGGGAAAGGAGCTCCTCCTCCCCCACCCCGACCGCCCGGGGGAGTTCCTCCTCCTCAAGGACCTGGACCCGAGGAAGCTCAAGCGGGTGCGGGAGGCCTACCGCTTCGGGGTCCGGGTGGCCCTGGAGGAGGCCCCGCCGGACCTCGTCCTCATCGGAGCGGTGGCCGTGGACGAGGAGGGGGGCTGGGTGGGCAAGGGCTACGGCTTCCCCCAAAGCTGGCTCCAGGTAGAGGCCCCCTTCGCTACCCTGGCCCACCCAGTGATGGTCTACCCCCGCCTTCCCGTGCCCCCGGAAAGGCGGGTGGACCTCATCGCCACGCCCCAGCGCCTCCTCCGGCTAGGCTAGGGCGAGGCCCAGGGGGTCCTCCAGAATCCCCGCAAGGTGGCGGCAGAAGCGGGCGGCGTCCGCCCCGTCAATCAGGCGGTGGTCGTAGGTGAGGCTGAAGGGCATCACGAGCCGGGGCACGAAGGCCTCCTTCTCGGGGTCCCAAAGGGGTTTCATCTGGGAGCGGGAGACCCCGAGGATGGCCACCTCCGGCCAGTTGACGATGGGGGTGAAGCCGGTGCCGCCGATCCCCCCCAGGTTGGAGAGGCTGAACGTGGCCCCCTGCATCTCCTCGGGGGAGAGCTTCCGCTCCCGGGCCCTTTGGGAGATCTCCTGAAGCTCCTCCGCCAGGCGCAAGACCCCTTTCCGGTCCACGTCGCGGATCACCGGGACCAAAAGGCCGTGGGGCGTGTCCACCGCCACCCCGATGTGGATGTAGTCCTTGTAGACGATCTCCTGGGCCTCCACGTCCAGGGAGGCGTTGAACTTGGGGAAGGCCTTCAGGGTCAGGGCCAGGGCCTTGAGGAGGAAGGCGGTGAGGGTGAGGCGGAACCCCTTCTCCTCGGCCTTCTTGGCGTACTGCTTGCGCAAAGCCTCCAGCTCGGTGATGTCCGCCTCGTCAAAGTGGGTGACCATGGGCACCTGGCTCCAGGCCTGGGCCATGGCCCGCGCCGTGGCCTTGCGCACCCCGCTCATGGGCTCGGTGCGCACCGGGCCCCACTTGCTGAAGTCGGGAAGCCTGGGGGCGGGGGCCGGAAGGGGGCCTGCCGGGGCCTCGGCGAGGCCCGCCGCCCGGCGCACGTCCTCCTCGGTGATGCGCCCGGCAAGCCCCGTGCCCCGGACCTGCGCGAGGTCCACCCCAAGCTCCCGGGCGAGCCGCCTTATGGAGGGAGCCGCCGGGATAAGGCGGCCCTCGGCGGGGACCTCCTTGGGCGCAGGAGGGGCTTCCTTGGGAGCGGGAGGGGGTTCTTCCTGGGCCTTGGGGGCTGGTTCGGGCTTCTCCTCGGCCTTGGGAGCGGGCGGCTCCGGCTTCTCCTCCGCCTTAGCTTCCGCCTCCCCGGCCAGCACCAAGATGGGCTGGCCCGGGCGCACCTCGTCCCCCACCTTGACCAGAACCTTCTGCACCACCCCGCCCGCCTCTGCGGGCACCTCCACCACCGCCTTGTCCGTCTCCAGCTCCAGAAGGGGCTGGCCCGGCTCCACCCGGTCCCCCTCCTTCACCAAGACGCCCACCACGGTGGCCTGGGTCACGTTGTCGCCGAGTTCAGGTAGCTTCACCTCCATGGTCTCCCCCTAGCGCCGGTGGGGCGGCACCTCCTCCAGCTTAAGGCCAAGATCCTTCCGCGCCTGGTTCAGGGTCCTCTTCGTCACCTTGCCCTCCCCGTGGAGCAGGGCCAAGGCGGTGTAGGCGATGTGCCGGGCATCCACCTCAAAGAAGTCCCTTAAGGCCTCCCGGGTGTCGGAGCGGCCGAAGCCGTCGGTGCCCAAGACGGCGAAGGGCCGGTCCAGGTAGCCCCGGATGAGGTTGGGCAGGGCCTTGAGGTAGTCGGTGGCGGCCACGATGGGGCCCTCGTGGCCCTCGAGGGCCTCCACCACGTAGGGCTTCCGGGGCTTGCCCAAAAGGCGGGCCTCCCGCTCCGCCTCGATGGCGTCGTAGTAGAGGGCCTTGTAGCTGGTGGCGCTCCAGACCTCGGCCACCACGCCGTACTGGGCCAATAGCTCCTGGGCCTTCAGGGCCTCGTTGAGGATGGGCCCGGTGCCGAAAAGCTGCACCTTCGGGCCCTTCCCCTCCCCCGCCCGGAAGAGGTAAAGCCCTTTTAGGATCCCCTCCTTGACCTTTTCCCGGGGCTCGGGCATGGGGGGGTGGACGTAGTTCTCGTTCTCAATGGTGATGTAGTAGAAGACGTCCTCCCCCTTGCCGTACATGCGGCGGAGGCCGTCCTCCAGGATCACGGCGAACTCGTAGGCGAAAGCGGGGTCGTAGGCGAGGAGGTTGGGGGCGGCCAGGGCGTAGACGTGGCTTTGGCCGTCCTGGTGCTGAAGGCCCTCCCCCGCCAGGGTGGTGCGCCCCGCCGTGGCCCCGAGGAAGAAGCCCCGGGTGCGCTGGTCGGCAGCGGCCCAGACCAGGTCCCCGATGCGTTGCAGGCCGAACATGGAGTAGGTGATGAGGAAGGGGATGGTGGGGATGCCCCAGTGGGCGTAGGCGGTGCCGGCAGCGATGAAGTCGGCCATGGCCCCGGCCTCCGTGATCCCCTCCTCCAGGATCTGGCCCTCCCGGCTCTCCTTGTAGGCGGTGAGGGTCCCGGCGTCCACGGGGATGTAGAGCTGCCCCTGAGGGGAGTAGATGCCCACCTGGGCGATGAGGGCCTCCATGCCGAAGGTACGGGCCTCGTCGGGGACGATGGGGACGATGTACTTGCCCACGGCGGGGTGACGGAGGAGCTTGGCCAGGATGCGCACGAAGGCCATGGTGGTGGAGATCTCCCGCCCCCCCGAGCCCTCGTAGAACTCCCGGAAGAACGCCTCGTCCGGAACCTCGAGGCCCCCCTTGAAGCGCACCCTCCTTTCGGGCACGAAGCCGCCCAGGGCTTTCCTCCTTTCCAGGAGGTAGCGGACCTCGGGGGAGTCCGGCCCCGGGTGGTAGTAGGGGAGCTCGGGAAGCTTCTCCTCGGGAATGGGGATGCCGAGGAAGCGCCTCGCCTCCTTCAGGTCCTCCTCGGTGAGCTTCTTCACCTGGTGGGCCACGTTCTTGGCCATGACCGAGGGCCCCATGCCGTAGCCCTTGATGGTGCGGGCCAGGATAACCACGGGGCTTCCCCTGTGCTCCACCGCGGCCTTGTAGGCGGCGTAGATCTTGACCAGGTCGTGGCCGCCCCGGGACCGGGTGAGCTCGGTGAGCTCCTCGTCCGTCATCCCCTCAATGAGCTTCTTAAGCTCGGGGGTGTTGAAGAAGCGCTCCCTTAGCTCCTTGCCCCCGAAGGCGGCGTAGCGCTGGCTCTCCCCGTCCACCAGGGCCTCAAAGCGGCGGAGGAGGTGGCCCTCCTTATCCTTGGCGAGGAGCTCGTCCCAGGCCGAGCCCCAGACCACCTTGATCACGTGCCAGCCCGCGCCCCTATAGAGCCTTTCCAGCTCCTGGATGACCTTGGAGTTGCCCCGCACGGGGCCGTCTAAGCGCTGGAGGTTGCAGTTCACCACGAAGATGAGGTTGTCCAGGTTCTCCCGGGCCGCCAGGTGCAGGGCGCCCACGGTCTCGGGCTCGTCGTGCTCTCCGTCCCCCAGGAAGGCCCAGACCTTGGCGGAGCTTTTGGGCTTGAGGCCTCGGTCCTCGAGGTAGCGCATGAAGCGGGCCTGGTAGATGGCCTGGATGGGGCCAAGGCCCATGGAGACCGTGGGGAACTCCCAGAAGTCGGGCATGAGCCAGGGGTGGGGGTAGCTGGAAAGCCCCCGGCCCCCGGGCACGGGCGGGTGGACCTCGCGGCGGAAGTTCTCTAAATCCTCCTCCTTAAGCCTTCCCTCCAGGAAGGCCCGGGCGTAGTTCCCGGGGGAGGCGTGCCCCTGGAAGAAGACCAGGTCCCGGTCCAGCCCCGCCTCCGGCCCCCGGAAGAAGTGGTTGAAGCCCACCTCGTAAAGCTCGGCGATGGAGGCGTAGGTGGCGATGTGCCCCCCGATGCCGTCCGCCTTCTTGTTGGCCCGGGTGACCATCATGGCCACGTTCCAGCGGAGGATGTTGGCGATGCGGCGCTCCAGCTCCAGGTCCCCGGGGTAAGGGGGCTCTTTCTCCTTGGGGAGGGTGTTGAGGTAGGGGGTGGAGAGGCGGTTTGCGGGGTAGACCCCATGGCGGAAGAGGTACTCGTCCAGAAGGCGCAAGAGCTCCTCCACCCGCTCGGGGCCCTCCACCTTGAGGACGTACTCCAAAGACTCCAGCCACTCCCGGTTCTCTATTTCTAGGAAGCGGGCCTTCTCCTCGGGCGAAAGGGCCTGGAAGGCCGCCTTCAGCTCCTTTTCCGTCATGGCCTCCTCCAAAACTACACTACACCTTCCTAAGACCAGTTTGCCCCCAAGGTCGTGTCAAGAGTTATGTGTAAGAGTCTGTGTACGGGGGGCATACCGCTCCTGAAGCATCTTCTCCAGCACCTCCTTCACCTCCGAGAACCCCTTTAGTTTCCGTTCTGCCCACCTCCCTTCCTG
>Ga0207870_100229_pt1 | contig 48017 bp, 51 predicted proteins | sample CeladaPassage60B_FD_187477 | JGI IMG/M metagenome (GOLD analysis project Ga0207870, IMG submission 187477) | Cellulose-adapted microbial communities from the Joint BioEnergy Institute, USA - Passage3 60B (SPAdes) (version 2) | ecosystem: Engineered > Bioreactor > Continuous culture > Unclassified... | reverse complement strand
AAAGGGCTGAAAAGCATGCTTACTCGCTACATGGAACTTCGTCAACCTTTTGGAACCGCCTAGTGCGGACCCGCATGCTAGGTGGTGAGAGAGGACGGGGGCTAGCCGCCCCCTCCTACTCGATTATAATGGGAGCAATGGCGGTTGGGGAAGGACAAAACGAACATATCAAAGTTTTTCCCGATTGGTATATGGTGGTTGTCTTCAAAATCGATTTCCGAATCTTTCATGAGTTCATACCGTTAACTGTCCAATCAAGGAGCCTTCATATGCGCAGGAACATGGTTAAGATCTTGAAACGCAGCTTCATATTCGTTACGATCATGGTTTTGCTCGGTTTGTTTTTTCCGACATGGACGCCTGAGATTCCAGGCGAGAACAGCATCAGCATGTTGGGACAGGTGGAAATCAACGGGACAGGACATGAGATCATGATCCGGGGAGCCGATGCCAACCATCCGATCATCCTTTTTGTACATGGCGGACCTGCCTGCTCCGAGATTCCATACGCAAGAAAATATCAAAAGGAACTTGAGCGGCATTTTACTGTCGTTCATTACGATCAGCGCGGGAGCGGGAAATCCTATCATTTTTTTGAGGATTATTCGAACTTGACCACGGATTTGCTCGTGGATGATCTGTTGGCGCTAACGGATTACCTTACAGAGAAATTGGGGCAAGAAAAAGTGTTGCTGGTTGGACATTCGTTCGGCACCTATATTGCGATGAAAGCCGCGGCGAAATCGCCGGAGCGATTTTATGCTTACATCGGAATCGGGCAAGTGGGCGACCCGGTCCAGAGTGAACTCGACAGTTGGGAATACACCATGGAACAAGCGAAAAAAGCGGGCAATGCGAAGGATGTGGAACAACTGGAGCTTCTTCGAAGCGCGATCGAACGGGGGGAGAAGCACACTCCCCGAAATCTTGTGCGCAAATATGGAGGCGCAGCCAGACTCATTAACGACAACAGAGATTATTTCCTCGGATTTCTCCTGAATCCGGAATATAATGGTCTGGACGTGATTCGTTTTTTCAAAGGGATTTCGGTAACGCAAGATGCCTTGCTGGAAGAGGAAGTCCAAAATCCTTTGCCCGTTCTTGTAAAGCGTTTGAATATTCCGGCTTACTTTTTGATGGGGAGGTACGATTACATGACCTCTGTCCGTGCGGCAAAAGATTATTTCGATGCGCTGGAGGCTCCTGTAAAAGAATTCGTGGTTTTCGAGCAGTCCGCCCATTATCCTCAGTTCGAGGAGAAAGAGAAGTTCGCCGCATGGTTCAATCAAATGTTTCGTCAGATCCACAGCCGATAGTTCGGAGCATTTTGCCCAAGACCCGGCCGAAAAGCCGAAGTCTGCAGCGTAAATGAATTACCGGAAAGTTTGTATTATACTAGTGAGGAAACACTTTCCAATCGTCGATTGGAGAAGGGGGCGATCTTATTTTGATGACAAAGCGGATGCTGCTGTTGTTGAGCTTATGGTTGGCATTGGCCGGGTGCGCAGGCAGCGCCTCCGAACAGGTTTCGGAAGATCAGGTTTCGGAAGAACACGTCCGGTATTTGGGGAGTTTTGGATGGCATATCAAGAAAAAGACAGCCGAAAGAACGGAGGTCATCGATTATTTTCCCGAACGGATGAAATCCTTGCAGATCGCGGGTTTGGACTTGGAACCTTACAAAAATCAAGAGATGTTGATCACCACCTACGAATTAAAGGAAACCCAAAGTTCGGAGGACAAGAACGAGAGAAAAATGTATGCCTCCATCTATGAAATGAACGGGACGATCATCGGAGGCTTCGGTTCGCTGGAAGGTTGGACACCAGGGTATTTTGCCTTGGCGGATAAGGAAAGATTGATCCGGGACGGAATCATGGAACCTTGAAAAGGTAAGATATTTCAAGCATTTTTCTTGTCTTGAAGCTCGAATTGCTCAAGTTTATCAATAACACGATCGGGACCGTGAAAAACAGACCCGCCATTCCGCACCGTATCCCGAATGAGTTGAATCAAGCTTTCCCTGTCGATGCGGGCATCGGCCAGCCATGATATGGCCGATGCCGTTTCCGGTTCATATTTGGCTCCCCATACGGAAAGATCGAGCAAGATCGGAATTAAATCCAATCCGGGTTCCGCCAATTCATAAAGATCTTTTCTTCGGTCCGACGGATGCGGTTTTTTGTGGAGAATGCCTTTTTGCACCAGCTGAGACAGACGATCGGACAAGATGTTGCGGGCAATGCCTTCATCCGACGCGATAAATTCCCCGAAGGTTTTCTTGCCGGCAAAGACAATATCCCGAATGATCAACAGGGTCCATGCGTCGCCGAACATGTCGAGCGGGAAGGAAATCGGACAATCGGAACGCCTTTTCTTGCTGTTACCCCTTCAAAATCCTTCTTTCAACACCCTTGACTGTCATGTATTGTATTTGCGGTCGTACTCTTCTCTTGCCCGTTCAACGAAAGGAAAATAAACTTCTGTCCAATCCCTGAATCCGCGAATATGGCGCATCAACGATTCCCCAAGGGGGGTCAGCGCATAATCGACGGCAGGCGGAACCGTCGGATGGACGTTGCGGCGGACAAGCCCGTCGCGTTCCAGCTGCCGCAACGTCTGGGTCAGCATTTTTTGGGACACGCCCTCGATTCGCTTCGCGATTTCCCCGTACCGCTTGCTCCCGTCTTCCAAAACATGCATGACAAGCACGATCCATTTGCTGGATATGATCTCCAGCACCCTCCGGTAAGCGCACGTATTCACCGAGACATCGGGCGCGATTCCCGCTTTTTTGGCCATCTCCGCTTCCCTCCCGCGCACCAAAAAGTTCGTTGCGCACTTTAAAGTGCCGTCTTAAAAAAGGCCCTCATCCACATTATGATATGTCTATAATTTACCAAAGGGGAGAGGGCTCATGAAAGTGTTTGAGATTCAAAACGGTTTCGGACTCGACCATGTCGCGATGGCCGAACGGGAGGTACCGGTGCCCGGACCGGGAGAGGTGCTTGTGAAAATGCGCGCGGTTTCCCTCAACTCCCGGGATTTGGGCGTGATTGACGGGTTTTACTATCCCGATCTGAAATTTCCGCTCATCCCGGTTTCCGACGGCGTCGGCGTGGTCGTTGCGACTGGAGAAGGAGCAACGAAGTTTCGGAAAGGCGACAGGGTATGCGCCACTTTTTCGCAGCGTTGGATTTCCGGCGATCCGACGCGGGAGTGGCTGGACGGTTTGCTGGGCGGTCCGTTGGACGGCATGCTGGCGGAGTACGCCGTGCTGCACGAAGACGGTCTTGTCCGCGTGCCGGAGCATTTGACGGATGCTGAAGCCGCCGCGCTCCCTTGCGCCGGGGTCACCGCCTGGCAAGCGGTGGTCACCGAGGGCAGGGTGAAAGCCGGCGATGTCGTCGTCGTGCAGGGGACCGGGGGCGTTTCCCTGTTTGCGCTGCAATTTGCCAAGCTGCACGGCGCGAGCGTGATCGTCACGTCAAGCAGCGACGAGAAACTGTCGCGGGCGATGCGGCTCGGCGCCGATTACGGCATCAACTACCGAAAAACGCCCGAATGGGATCGGGCTGTGCTGGAATGGACAAATGGGAGGGGAGCCGATCATGTCGTCGACGTAGGCGGAGCCTCCACGCTGAACCGTTCGATTTCCGCATGCCGTTTCGGGGGACGTGTCAGTTTGGTCGGCCTGTTGTCAGGTGCGGAAGTGAAGGACTTCCGGCTTGTCCCCGCGTTTCAGAAGCGAATCCGGCTGCAAGGCATTAACGTGGGCAACCGCGATATGTTTGAAGCCATGAACCGGGCTATCGCGCTGAACCAAATGCGACCCGTGATTGACCGCACTTTTCCGTTTGAACAAGCCGTCGAGGCTCTCCGGTACTTGGCGAAAGGGAGCCATATCGGCAAAATTTGCATCGTGTTTTAAAGGCGGCCGCCGGAAAAAGGACGAATGCTTTCCGGCGCATTCCGTCGTTTGCAGGTCGCAATGTACAACCGTCTAACGGAAAAGGCTGTCGGACAGCGCCCGGCAGCCTTTGGATTAGAACAACAGGGGAAGAAGGATCAACTGATTGAAGACATGAGTGGAGATATGCGCCATCATGGCGTAGCCCAATCCATGTTTCCAATATAAATATCCGAATCCGATGCCGGGCAAAACGTTCAGCAGCATCGTACGGACGACGGCCATCGTGCTTAACCCCATCATCTGTGCCGTCGCGGGCAGGTGACCTGCCGCAAATACAAGTGCGGCGATCACGATGCCGGCGATATAGATGCCGCTCTTGTCCGCGGATTTGGTCATTTTGCCGGCCGCCCAAACCACCAGCGACATCAGGCCGAACCGCAGGAGCACTTCCTCAATGATGCCCCCGTATAATACGCTGCCCACAAAATACAGCCAGGAGAATTGATATTGATCTTCCAACCCCAACGCTTCGGCAAATACGAGTTTTTCCGGAACGGCGATGATCCCGGCGGACACGAGCCCGATGACGAGAGCGGCGACGATGCTGTTTTTCCTGAAAACGAACGGTTTGTCCAAGTTTACTTTCGGGGCGGCCCATGCGCCGACGATCGCGGCAATGCACGCCATGACCGCGGTTTGCAGCATCGCGACGACCACCACGACCGATTTCGACCCGATTTGGCTTTCCATTTCCGGGGTCAGGGCCGTCATCTGCTGAACACCCAATGCCGCTCCCGCTGCCAGTCCCAAAATCCATGCGACGATCGCTTTCTTTTTCACCGTTGGCATCCTCCACATCTGATGTTGTAAATCTCCTGAAGCCGCTACGTACCCTCATGCAAAATTTGTTCCGTCATTCCCCGTTCGATTGAAACATGCGCTGCAAGTTCCTGACGATCGTCTTGAACCGGGGGGATTCGTGCAGCGGGATCCATCTCGGCTCCTTCTCCAGCATGTTCAGCAAATCGTTTTTGATCGCCTGCGCATGTCGTGGAGCGTAAGGGCCCGAGTAAATATGTTGATGAATCCATTGATCAACGGCGGAAAAATAGCCGTCGCCGCCAATTTTCAAAGGGAACGAGACGTTTTTGCACGTTTCATAAAAACCTTCCAACATCTGCAGCGCCGCTTCCTGCCTCTGTTGCCGCATGTACCCCGATGCGGACTGGTAATAAAACATGATTTTCAAGTAAGGATGCAAACGCTCCATATGATAAATCCCGATGACGTTCTCGATCCGGCGGACCCGCTCATCGAACAGGTTCGGATCATCGGATGCGAGCGCCAAAAATTCGATCTCGCTGGAAATCATTTCGCATAAATGTTGAAAGGCGTTGATCTGCAGCGTTTCTTGGGCTTTCGGCAAATTTCCGAGCATCGCGTAGGCTTTGGCGATCAACTTCTCCATGCCGAACTGAATCGGAACTTCGTACCCGATCTCATCCAGCAGCTCTTGCGGCCTCCCCATGATCAACAGCGCCGTGGCGTGGATCACCCGGGCTTCCTGATTCAACCGGAAGTCGCCGCTATTGGCGACGGTGCGCTCGCACAGTTCGATGACCCGGTTCAACACGTTTTGCGGATGTTCGGCGTGAAAATAATAGTTCAAATATAACTGGGATATTCTGACCAAAAATGGATAGCATGAATAGTACTCTTTCAGCATGTCTTCGATCTCAACCCGGACCGTCTCAAAACGTTCCCTGCCGAACCGTTCGGAAAAATCCCGGTACATTTCCGTGATTTTGGCGTGGGAAAGCTGAGGTTCGTAGCCGAGCAGTTCATCGATCGTGACGTCGAACAGCGCGGCGAGTTTGGGCAGCAAAGACAAATCCGGGTAGCTTAAACCTTGTTCCCACTTGGATACCGCCGCACTGGTGACCCCCGCATATGCGGCGACATCTCCTTGCGTCAACGCAAACCGTTTTCGGAGACGCGCGAAGTTTTCTTGAAATTTGAGCTGTCTCATGGTTCGATTCTCCTTTGATCAAATCATAAATGCGGTCCGCACGGGGAAGCAAGCGAATGACAGTTGTTTCATTCGTCGTGATTCAACTGTTGGTTGTATGAACGTCTCCATTAGGCAGAAAAAGGAAAACCGTCGCAATGTGTAGAACCTCTTTTCTAAAGAAAAAAAGGAAAGGGGCATCGGATCATTTGTCAGACTAATTAGGCAATTGTAAAAAATAGGGGAGTTCGCGGATGAAATGGGGGGAAATGATGTGAGCGAACAACGAAGCCGTTTCGAAACCGTCTTGAAACAAATTCAGAAGTCCGTGTCCCTCGTGCCGGTCATCGTATTGGGAAGCGGAGCGTCCGCGGCCTACGGGTATGCCGGAATGGCCGAATTGGCCGGACATTTGCGGGAAACGATCGTTCCCGATCCGGCGGATGAAGCGAAATGGAACGAGTTCGCCTCCGCGATCGCGGGCGGCATGGACTTGGAAAGCGCGCTGCAAAAAGTCGTGATCTCCGGGCCGCTGGAAAAAGACATCATCCGAAAAACGCGCGAACTGATTCTGAAACAAGATGTGGAAGTCTTTCATCGCATCATTCGCAACGACATCATCTTGCCGCTCGGGTCTTTGTTGCAGCAGCTCAGCCGAACGGCCAACCAGAAGATCAAGGTGGTGACGACGAATTACGACCGTTTGGCGGAGTACGCCATCGATCAAGCGATGTTAAGTTATGACAACGGTTTCGATGGAAAATATCAAAAAACGTTTCGAGGCCTGCACGCATCGGGCGACGCGAAAATCGAGCTGTTGAAAGTGCACGGCTCGCTCGATTGGTTTTTAACCGAAGATCATCGGGTCGTCAGTTTGCCGGACCATGTCTCCGATTCCCTCGAATTCACCCCATTGCTCGTCACGCCGGGCATCCGAAAATACGAACACGCGCACAACGAGCCGTTTCGCAGCATTATTTCGAAGGCGGACGCGGCCTTTGAAAGCGCGCGGTCGATCTTGTGCGTCGGGTACGGATTCAACGACAACCATATTCATTTAAAGTTGGTGGAAAAAATGAGACAAGGCCGGACTCCGATCTTGATCGCCACGAAAAAACTGACGGACAATGCCGTTCAATTTATTCGGCGCGCGCCTTCCTCCAATGTGATCGGCATCGAACAGTTCCGTCAAGGAACCCGGGTCGTGTACAGCGATCGCGAAGTCGTCCTGGAAGACTACTCGTTTTGGTCCCTCGATGAGCTCATCAAACTGGTCATGTGAAAGCGAGGCGATGGGAAATGACCATATTCCGGTATTCCGGGGAAGACGTTTTGGGAAAAGTCGCCGCCGTGGATACGACAAGCGTGACCGTCATCGTCGACAACATTGACGTCTTGCGAAAAATGCAGGTCAACCGGCTGGTCGCCCTGCGAAGCAGCAGGGCGGGGCAGCATTTGATCGGCATGATTCACAAAATGATTCGAAAATCGGCGGAACCGGAATCACACGGCGAAAGCGGGGGAAATGACGAATTCCGGGAAAACAATACGGTAAAAATCCTCCTCATCGGCACGTTTTTCGACGCGCTGCTGAACGAAAAAAACGTGTTTCGCCGAACGCTGGAGACGGTGCCGGAAATCGACGCGGAATGTTACCCGATCGAAGGCGACAAACTGACGCGTTTCATGCGCGCGATTTCCTTCCGGACGGAAGAGGAAGGCCCTTCGTTAAGTCTCGGCCATTATACGCTCGATGAGGAAGCGGTGGCGTATCTGGACGCCAACAAATTTTTTCAGCGGCACGCGGCGATCGTGGGCAGCACCGGTTCCGGAAAATCCTACGCGACGGCGAGACTGGTGGAGCAAATCGCCGCCTTGCCGAACGGCAACGCCATCCTGTTCGATCTTCACGGCGAATACAAGAATATGTCCGATGACGGGATCAAACACTACAAAATTGCCGGCCCGAATGACGGGAGTCGCGGCGGGACCATGGAAGACGGCATATTGTATTTTCCCTATTGGCTGTTGGGCTACGAAGACATGATCGGCCTGTTGGTGGAACGGACGGACCAATATGCGCCGAACCAATCGATGGTGCTGTCCCGGGCCGTGACGGCCGCCAAACTGCACTATCTTGAGCAGCGCCATGAAACGGATTTCATCGAACATTTCACCGTCGACAGCCCGATTCCGTATCGCCTCGAATACGTTTTGGACGAGTTGAAGCGATTGAACCAAGAGATGGTGCCGGGGGCGAAGGGAGAAAGACAAGGGGATTTTCACGGGAAACTAAGCCGGCTGATCGCCAGGTTGGAAAACAAAATGACCGACCGAAGGCTCGGATTTATGATGAATCCGCCCGAGGAAACGTACGAAATGTCGTGGCTGGATAAACTGGCAAGCGGCTTGCTGTGCGGCCGGGATCATCAGGCGGACAAGCGGGGCGGCGTCAAAATCGTCGATTTTTCGGAAGTGCCTTCCGACATTCTTCCATTGGTCATCGGCAGGGTGGCTCATCTTGTTTTTACGGTTCAACTGTGGACGGAAAAATCCAAGCGGCATCCGATCATTTTGCTGTGCGACGAAGCGCATTTGTATATCCCGAACCACGCGTTCGGAACCGGAGCGTTTGAATCGTCCCAAAAATATTTTGAAAGAATCGCGAAAGAAGGAAGAAAGTACGGCGTCGGTTTGGTCGTCGTTTCGCAGAGGCCGTCGGAGGTCAACAAAACGGTGCTGAGTCAATGCCATAATTTTGTGGCCTTGAGACTGACCAATGCGGAAGATCAACTGGTAATCAAAAAACTGCTGCCCGACAGTCTCGGAGGTTTCGCGGATTTGCTGCCGGTGCTCGACACCGGAGAAGCGTTGATCGTCGGGGACGCGAGCCTGCTGCCAAGCAGAGTCAGAATCACTGAGCCCCGTCACAAACCCGACAGCGGCGCATTCGATGTTTGGGATGAATGGTCCAACTGCGAGAAGGAACATGCGGTGAACCGGGCCGTGAAGGCGTGGAGAAGGCAGAGCATGAAAGAGTAGTTTTGCGGTGCAAGAATATCGCGATGGCCGATGCGAACGGACAACCGATTCCGGTCAATCCCGATGCGGGCAGGGGGAGGGGGCGCCGAATTTCGGAGAACCCTCCCCACAGCGTAAGGTTTTACCGGTTTACCGCTTCGGCGGCCGCCTGGGGCGGTTCCCCTTGTTGCTTCGCGGGAAGGATCATCCGCGCATTGCCCATGAACAGAATGGCGGCGAACGCCAGCACCGGCAGCACGAGCGACCACAAGTACATGGATGCGATCGAAGAGGAGAGAAATTCGACGATCGCGTCCATCGTGTCCTTGGAAACGGCCGCCCGCCCCTCGGGGGTCAGCAGTTCGCGCACGTTGCCGAACGTTTCGCCGGCCGATTCGCCGAACGCGCCGTTGAGCTTGCCGGCCAGCGCGTTCCGCTGGATGATGCCGAAGACGGTGAGGCCGACGGTCATGCCCAAAGAGCGGACGAACGTCAACGTCGAATTGGCGGAACCCCGCCGCCGCATGTCGAAGCTGTGGATGCTCGCCATGCCGAGCACCGAGAACGAGAATCCCACGCCGAGGCCGGCGACGATCATGTAGACGGTCAGCAGCCATCCGGGCGTATCCGGGGTGAGCGTGCCGAGCAGGAACGTGCCGATGCCGAACACGAGGGCGGAAAACAGCATGATATTCCGATAAGACGTCTTCGTCGCGAAAAAGCCCCCGATCTGCGAGGCCGCCACCGAACTGAGCGTCAGCGGCAGCAAAACGAGTCCGGAATTGGTGGCCGTGCCGCCCGTCACGCCCTGCACGTAAAGCGGAATATAGATCGCGAACGTGATGAACCCCGCGCCGTAAAACAGGCTGGCGAGGGTGCTCGCCGCAAACAGCCGCTCCCGGAACATCGCGTACGAAACGATCGGTTCCGCCGCTTTCGTCTCCACGACGAGAAACACGGCCAAAAATACGGCGGCCGCCGCGAACAAGCCGATGATGACGGACGAATTCCACGCGTAGGTCTGTCCGCCGAGCTCCAGCGCGAACATGAGGCAGACGATGGAACCGACGAGGGTGACGGCGCCCCACCAGTCGATCCGCTGTCTGACGTGGTTCGCCGATTCATGGTACGACGTCACAATCAGCGCCAGCGCGTCAACGCCGGCGGGGCGCAATTTTTGACAGACGGCCCCATCACGATGACGGGCCCGGACATCGAGCGGGTTTGCGCCGAGCTGCCGGAAACCCGCGTCATCGCGGTGCATATGGAAGCGTGGAATCATTGTTTGCTGAGCCGGAAGGAACTGCGGCGGTTTATGGAGGAGCGGGGAATCTCGCACCGGGTCCATATCCCGGCAGACGGGGAATGGATGCAGATTCCGATGAAAACGATCGAAAACGGGCAACAGCTCCGGTAAAAAGCGCGGCAGTCATTATTCTTAAATCGACCAGACTATGGTGCGGAGTGTTAATGGATGAAAAAAACGACAGGAGCGCTTTATTTGATTGCGGCGGCCGTCCTGTGGGGCGTCAGTCAGGTGGTCAGCACCGGGGACGATCCGAAACCGTGCAGCAGACCGACGCCATGGTCCGTATTTCTTCGAAAACCAAAGCCATCGTGCGGGATTAGCCGCTGAAGGGATAGCGGCGCGGAAGCCACACGATGGCTTTTGATTTTGCCAAATGTTCATTCCGTCGCTTGGGTTCCATGTGGAGGAAGACTTGCATTCAAGGACTGAAGCGAGATGTCGATGAAATAAAGGTGAAGAACAAATAAATACGTTAAATAAAAAGAAAAACAACATGATAATCTTTAATTTGATATGTAATAGAGCGAAGAAGTTAAATAAAATAGAGTCGTTCAGATGAAATCATCGTGTCAGAGGTGATTCCTTATGCGGAAAGACATGACCGTCCCTATCCCGAACAACGTCTGCAGCTCCCCGTCCGATCGGCTTCCGTGGGCCGCATTGCTCATCCTCACGATGGCGGGGTTTATCTGTATCCTGACGGAGACGCTTCCGGCCGGATTGCTGCCCCACATCAGCGAAGGACTTGGGATATCGGAGGCTCTCGCCGGTCAATTCGTCTCGGTGTTCGCCCTCGGCTCGTTGGCGGCCGCGATCCCGCTCATCACCGCGACGCGCGGTTGGCGGAGGAAGCCGCTACTGATGCTGTGTATCATCGGTTTTTTGGTGTCCAACTCCGTCACGGCCTTGTCTTCCAACTATGCGCTGACATTGGTCGCCCGATTCCTCGCCGGGGTATCCTCCGGCGTCGTCTGGGGGATGACGGCGGGCTATGCGCGGCGACTGGCTCCCGAATCGTTGATGGGCCGGGCCATGGCGGTCGTAACGGTCGGCGTGCCCCTCGCCTTGACGCTCGGCGTCCCTGCCGGAACGTTCCTCGGCGGAATCATGGGCTGGCGGTCGGTCTTTTGGATCATGTCGCTCCTGTCGCTGGCTCTCATCGCCTGGATGGTTTGGAAACTGCCGGACTTTCCCGGGCAGGCCGCCGACAAGCGCCTTCCTCTGCACAAAGTATTCATGACTCCCGGGGTGCGGCCGGTACTTTTCGTCGTGTTGGTCTGGGTTCTCGCGCACAGCATCCTGTATACTTACATCGCTCCGTTTCTTGCCCGGGCCGGACTTGCGGGGAGAGTCGACCTCGTGTTGTTGATATTCGGCGTGACATCGGTCGTCGGCATTTGGGCGATCGGCGTTTGGATTGACCGCCGTTTGCGCTCCCTGGTCATCATCAGCTTGTACGGATTCGTTTTGGCATCCGTTCTGTTGGGCATCGGCGGCGATCATCCCTTTGTGGCCTGTTTGGGTGTGGTCCTGTGGGGGTTGACATACGGGGGCGCCGGAACATTGCTGCAAACGGCGATCGCCGACGCCGCCGGCGAAAATGCCGATGTGGCCCAGTCGATGCTGGTCACGGCATGGAATCTTGCCATAGGCGTCGGCGGGGTGATCGGCGGCGTATTTCTGGAGACGATTGGAGTCGGCTTTTCTCCATGGGCCCTGTGCGCTTTGGCCATTATGGCGCTGCTCGTCAGCTGGCGCGCGAAGGAGCACGGATTTCGCGCCAAACGCCTGATCCAAAATCGATCGCAATCCTAAGAGTCCGGTATCCCTCCGGACTCTTTTGTGTCTCTTTCATCCGCCTTATTTCCGAGCGGCCGGCGCAACCGCATCTTCAGGAGAATCAATAAAAAATTTATGATCAATGGGGGACGACATCACGATGAGAATCGTGTAGATTCCGTACTTGTTGCAACGGTTTCCGAACTCTTCGAGCGCGTGCATGGAATCGGTCATGACTTTCAGCAAATAGTTGTGTTCTCCACTGATGCGATGGCATTCGATCACTTCCGGCGATGTGCGGCAAAAATCGAGGAAGGCGGTGCAATCCCTTGTTTGAAACAGGAAGTAGGCGGTGGTGTGTTTTCCGATTTTTTCCGGAGAGATGATCGTGCGGTACTGTTCAATGACTCCTTTTTCTTCCAGACGTTTCACTCTTTCCGTTACGGCGGGTTGCGACAAACCGACATGCCTGCCGAGCTCCGTCATGGAGATCCTGGCTTGGCTTTGAAGGTAGAACAAGATTTTGATATCGATTGGATCCACGGATATTCTCCTCCTTGAAAATCAAAGAAAATTTTGCAAATGAAGTTGAAATCTTTAAAAAATATCCGATAAACGAAGATGAATTCATAAATAAGGTGGTGTTGTTAGAAATAATAATAAACTTCAAGATGGACAGAAGCAACGATTCGATATTTTCATATTTACAAACCGACGGTCGGTATTTTATAATAAGTGCCAACAGTTGCTGAACAGGGAGGAATGCGTATGGCCCCGTTTTATATGCTGGTCGGCTCTTTGTTGTTGTTCCGCTTGTTGGGGTTCGCGGGTTGGGCGTATTTCGACAGTTGGACGACGTCGCTGCGTGTCGCGGTCGCCCTGATGTTTTTGTTGACGGCGTCGGCTCATTGGGGAAAGCGCCGCCCGGACTTGATCCGCATGGTTCCGCCGATGTTTCCGAGGCCGGATTGGATCGTGACGGTCACCGGATGGCTCGAAATCGCCGGCGCGATCGCGATCGTCATCCCCTCCGCGTCCCGGTTCGCCGCCATCGGCTTGGCAGTTTTGCTCGTCGCCATGTTCCCGGCCAATGTTTATGCCGCCCGCCATCGGCTCGCGATTGCCGGAACACCCGTCACCCCGCTTCTGCCGCGCACGGCGCTGCAGCTCGTGTTTTTGGCGGCCGTCCTGCTTGCGGGATGGATGACGTGACCCTCATCCGCAAATCCGACCTCGATCGCGATCGTTTCCCGTTCGTCACCCGCGGTTTGGCGCAGGCCAAGGGCCCATTCGATCGAACCGGGCAGACGCTCGTTGGCGGTGGCCCGATTCCATAACAAGAAGACTTTTGGGAATCCTTCTCCCGGAACAAGCGGAATGCAGGGATATCCGATTTGCCGGGGATGAAAAAGGCGGATAAATCGGAGTATAATCGGGGTAAATCCCGTACGGGGAGGGATCGGAAACGATGCGCATCGGCGAACTGTCCCGTCTGACCAATGTCAGCGCGCGCGCCATCCGACATTATGAGGAAAAAGGCTTGCTGACGGCCGACAGACTGGACAACGATTACCGAGATTTCAGCGAATCCGCGATCGAGCGAGTCCGCGCGATTCAGCTCTACCTCAAGCTGGGATTGACGACGGACGAAATCCGCGGTTTGTTTCAATGCGAAACAGCGTCGCCTGACGATTACGAATATTGCGAAGAGATGCTGGAGATTTACGAACAAAAACTGAAAAAGGTGAATTTCCAAATCGAGGCCATGCTGCAATTGAAAAAGCTTTTGGAGCGGCAGATCGAGCTGACGGCTGCCAAAAAGAAAACCACGCAGACCTCCGTCTAGCGTGGAATGGCCGTCTTGGATATGAAGCGCCAGAGTCCTTACTCGACGGAAAGGCCTTGGCCCAGTCCTCCGTCCACGGACAATTTGGCGCCGGTGGTGAAAGTCGCATCGAAGGCGAGAAACAGGACCGCCTCAGCCACTTCTTCCGGAGTCCCGTGTCGCTTCATCGGCGTAATCCGGTCGCCGATCTCCTCAAAGGCGGCGCGTTCGGATTCCGAAAAGCCGGCCACGCCCATGATGGGCGTTTTGATGAATCCCGGACTGACCACATTGACGCGAATCCGCCGCGGCAGCAGCTCCGCCGCAAAGCCGGAGGCAAGCGAGCGAAGGGCCGCTTTTGAAGCGCTGTAAACACTCATTCCCGGCGTGCCGCCCTCATCCGCCACGGAGGACGTCATCACGATCGAACCGCCTTCCCGAATATACGGTGCCAGCCGTTGGACCGTAAAGAACGCTCCCTTCGTATTCACGTCAAAAGTGAGATCGTACGAGCTCTCCGTCACCTCGGTGAAAAGTTCGAGAATGGCGATCCCGGCATTGATATGGACAAAATCGATTTCCGCAAATCGTTCGGCGACGCAAGCGGCCAACGCGTCGATATCCGTCATGACGGAGGCGTCGGACCGAATGACATGCGCACGATCCCCAAGTTCCTGCTTGGCTTCTTCCACATGTTTCGGATTGCGTCCCGTCACGATCACTTCGGCTCCTCACGCCAGCAACGCTTTGGCCACAGCCAATCCGATCCCGTGCGTGCCGCCCGTGATGACCGCTTTTTTGCCGTCATATTTTCGCATGACTTCTTCCTCCTTGTTCAATAATGGATCTTGTTTTCGGATACAGTATAAACGTTCACGCCAGCGTGAAGGTCAAGTCGGGCTTCAGGCAAAGTCATGTCGAATTTTGCGGAAATGGCTGCAGATTTTGCAGGAAATCCTTTGGCTTGTGGCGAATGGATGAGAGCAAGCCCGCGGATCGGCAAACGAACCGAAAAAAGCGGCAGACTGCCGCGAGCGTCCCGAAGCGGCCGGAACGCTTGCCGCCGCCGGAAGCCGGTCACGCCATCATCAAGAGACGCAGAATCGGGAAGGGGCATCGGGATGAAGACGCTGCTGATCGCGGATCGGGACAAAAATGAAAGGACGGGCATTCGCTGGCTCGTCCATTCCTACGGCATCCCCTTTGGACAAATCCTGTTTGCCGGTTCGGCGGAGGAACTGTTTTCCGCTGCGGAAAAAGAAATGCCGCATCTCGTTTGTGTGGAGCTGGAAATGATCGGAAAGCATCAATGGGACGAATTCCGGCGTCTCATGAAACGCAATCGCTGCACCGTCATCGGCATGACCGCGGAAGCCACTTTTGAACGGGTCATGCAGGCGATCGAATGCAAAGTGCTGGATCTTTGGGTGAAGCCGCTGTCGCCCGACCGCATCCGGCAAACGTTGAACGGATGGTATCGATCGAATCAGGAGAAAGACACAAGCGGCAGGGAGGAGGAGGCTGCGAACAAGGACGGCGTTTCTTACCACGATCTGTTCCTTCCCGGGGATCAGCAGAAATATGCGTCCGAACGTTTGATGCTCATTCAGCCCCAACACCCTCGGTGGGTGCCGCGATTGTACGGTTTTTTGCAGGAGCACCCTTTCTTTTCCCAAACCTCGCTTCTTCCTTTGAGCGACATGGTCGTTTCCGTCTGCAAACCGGCCGGGGACAACGCGGGGGAAGTGCTGCATTCGCAAGCCACTCATCTGCTCAAAGAATGGAACGAACAATCCCGGGAACCTCTCCTTGTACTCATCGATTTCACGGAAAAGGAACCCCGGTCTTTGCATGAAAAGTACCGGCATGCCCGACAGGCCTTGGAAATCCATTTTTTTAAAGGATACAACCAGGTGATCGTGGTGAACGAACCGCTGCAGTGGCGGTCCATCGATCCGTTTCTCAGTCCGCAGGAACAAAGACTGTGGGTCGATATGCTGCAGCAGTTGGAAAAAGAACGGGTCAAGGCATGGCTGTACCAGGATTTTCTGCAGCTCACCCCGCCTTACCCGGACCCCGGCATGCTGCGCATCCGGTTGACGAGCATTCTCGCGCAGGTCAGGCGGTTCATGAAATCCCACGATCTGCTGCAGCCGCATCACGAGGAAAAATACCGCCAGATGTTCGAAACGATCCTGTACGAACCGATTCTCTACCGGATCGTCCAAAATTTCATCCTGTTCATTTCCGATCTGCTGGAGAGCGCCGCTCTTCACCAGCAGCAGGGCATGATCGATGTGGTGGAGCAGGGGATTCAGTATATCGAAAAACATTTTGCCAATCCGAATCTGCATCTGGAAGAAGTGTCCCGCCATGTCGGCCGAAGCCCGGCCTATTTCAGCCATTTGCTGTCCACGAAATACGGCATGTCGTTTCGCGAGATCCTCACCCAAGTCAGGATCAAAGAGGCCAAAAAATTGCTGCTGCAGACCGGTTTGACGGTGCAGGAAATCGCGTACCAAACCGGTTTTCACCATGCGAATTACTTTACCAAAATTTTCAGGATCAAAACCGGAATGTCCCCTCGCGCGTTCCGCAATCAAAAAAATGTTTAGAAACCGAAAAAAAGTTTCGTTTTTCCCCGCGATTTTTTCCTTTCCCCGTTTTCCATCGGAAAGATCGTTCACAATTCGAAACCGAGACCGCTTACGCCCGATTCGTCCGCTTCCCTATACTGAAGTTGCAGACAGTTAAGACGGCAGAGGTGAGACGAAACATGGGCCAACAGTCAAGGCGGCAAATCATTCGCAGCTACAGGGGGAGCGAGCTTCATACAAAGGGATGGATCCAGGAAGCGGCGCTCCGCATGTTGATGAACAACCTGGATCCGGATGTGGCGGAGCGGCCCGAAGATTTGGTCGTTTACGGCGGAATCGGCAAAGCGGCCCGAAACTGGGAGGCGTTCGACGCCATTGTGAAAGCGCTTCAGGAGTTGGAGAGCGACGAGACGCTGCTCGTTCAGTCCGGCAAACCCGTGGCGGTGTTCAAAACGCACGCGGACGCCCCCCGCGTGTTGATTGCCAATTCCAATCTCATACCCGCGTGGGCCAACTGGGAGCATTTCCACGAGTTGGAGAAAAAAGGGCTGATGATGTACGGGCAGATGACGGCCGGCAGCTGGATTTATATCGGCAGCCAGGGCATCGTGCAGGGGACGTATGAAACGTTTGTGGAATGCGCCCGCCAGCATTTCAACGGCTCCTTGGCCGGCACGATCACGGTGACGGCGGGGCTCGGCGGCATGGGGGGAGCCCAGCCGTTGGCCGTGACGATGAACGACGGCGTCGCCATTTGCATCGAAGTGGACCCGACCCGCATCCAAAGGCGCATCGATACGCGATATTTGGACGTGTTGACGGACGATTTGGACGACGCCATCCGGATGGCGGAAGCGGCCAAGCGGGACAAGAAAGCGCTGTCCATCGGGCTGTTGGGCAATGCGCCGGAAGTGTTGGAAAACATGCTGAAGCGAGGATTTATCCCCGACGTGTTGACCGACCAGACTTCGGCGCACGATCCGCTGAACGGATACGTTCCGCGCGGATTGACCCTGGAAGAAGCGAACGAACTGCGCAAGCGCGATCCGCAACAATATGTGAAGCGGTCGAAGCAAAGCATCGCCGACCACGTTCGCGCCATGCTGGAAATGCAGAAGCGGGGAGCGGTGACGTTCGATTACGGAAACAACATCCGCCAGGTCGCGAAAAACGAAGGCGTGGAAGACGCGTTTTCCTTCCCGGGCTTTGTCCCGGCGTACATTCGCCCGATGTTTTGCCAAGGGAAGGGGCCGTTTCGCTGGGTGGCGCTGTCCGGCGATCCGGAGGACATTTACAAGACGGACGAAGTGATTTTGCGGGAATTCAAAGACAACGAGCATCTGTGCCACTGGATCCGGATGGCGCGGGAAAAAATTCAGTTCCAGGGGCTGCCGGCGCGCATTTGCTGGCTCGGCTACGGCGAACGGGCCCGCTTCGGCAAGCTCATCAACGACATGGTGGCCAGGGGGGAACTGAAAGCGCCGATCGTCATCGGACGCGACCATCTCGATTCCGGCTCGGTCGCGTCGCCGAACCGGGAGACGGAAGCGATGAAAGACGGCAGCGACACCGTCGCGGATTGGCCGATTTTGAACGCGCTCATCAACGCCGTCGGCGGGGCGAGCTGGGTGTCGGTGCATCACGGCGGAGGCGTGGGAATGGGCTACTCCCTCCATGCCGGCATGGTGATAGTGGCAGACGGCACGAAGGATGCGGAGAAACGGCTGGAGCGAGTGCTGACGACGGACCCGGGGATGGGCGTCGTGCGCCATGCCGATGCCGGATATGAACTGGCCATCCAAACGGCGAAAGAAAAAGGAATCAAAATTCCGATGCTGTGAGGGGAGTCCATATGCAAAACCGTCCTTTGTTTGTCCGGAATGCAGCCCAACTCGTCACGTTTTCCGGCGGTTCGAAAGGTCCCCTTACCGGCCGGCGGATGAAAGAATTGTCAATCATTGAAAACGGCAGCGTGTGGATGGAACAGGGGAAAATTGCGGCGGTCGGCCCGGATGACGAACTGATGGCGGCGTATCGCGAACGGATGGGGGAGGCGGAAGTCGTGGACGCTTCCGGAAAGCTCGTGACGCCCGGGCTCGTCGATCCCCATACGCATCTGGTGTTTGCCGGCAGCCGGGAGCAGGAGTTTGCGATGCGCCTGCAGGGAAAAACGTATATGGAAATCTACAACGCCGGGGGAGGGATTCGCGCCACCGTCAGAGCGACGCGGCAGGCGGACGCGGACGCGTTGTTTGAAGCTAGCCGCGGCAGGCTGGATCAGTTTTTGCTGCACGGGGTGACGACGGTGGAAGCGAAAAGCGGATACGGCCTGACCCTGGAAGACGAACTGAAGCAGCTGGAAGTCGCGCGGCGGCTTCATCAATCCCATCCGGTGGACGTCGTCTCGACGTTCATGGGAGCCCATGCCGTGCCGCTGGAGTACAAGGACGATCCCGACCGTTTTGTCGATGAAGTCGTTTCCGTCATGATCCCGGAAGTGGCGAGGAGAGAGCTGGCGGAATTTAACGACGTGTTTTGCGAACAGGGCGTGTTTACGCCGGAGCAGGCGCGAAAAATTTTGCTCGCAGGAAAAGAACACGGATTGTGGCCCAAAATCCACGCCGATGAAATCGAGCCGTACGGCGGCGCGGAGCTCGCGGCCGAGGTCGGCGCCGTGTCTGCCGACCATCTGCTCAAGGCTTCGGAGGAAGGCATGCGGCGCATGGCCGCCGCGGGCGTGATCGGCGTGCTCCTTCCGGGCACCGCGTTTTTCCTGATGGCGGAATTCGCCAAGGCGCGCAAAATGATCGATCTCGGCGTGCCCGTGGCGCTGTCCACCGACTGCAATCCGGGATCGTCCCCGACCGTTTCGCTGCCGTTCATCATGAATCTCGGCTGCCTGAAGATGGGGATGACGCCGGAAGAAGTGTTGGCCGCCACGACGGTGAACGCCGCGCACGCCATTCGCAGGGGGCACGAAATCGGTTCCCTTGAAAAGGGGAAAAAAGCGGATCTCGTCATTTTCCGGGTGGCGAATTACATGCAGCTGCAGTACGGCTACGCCGTGAATCACGTGGATACCGTCATCAAGAACGGAAATGTGGTCGTGAAAGGAGGGAGGCTTCTATGACGTCGTTTCCGTATCCGATGCTTCTGCCTCCGCCGTTTCGCTGGAACGCCGGCGCCGCGTCCCGGGAACGGAAAGTGAACGAATGGATCGAGACCGTCGGCCCGGAAGCCGCCGAAACCTACGAGTGGGACAAGGTGGATATCGCCCTTCTGGGCGTGCCCCTTTCCCGCTCGTCCATCAGCCCTTCGGCGGCGAGCGAGCATCCGCAAGCGTTCCGTTTGGCCTGGAAATATTTTGCCGCTTACGATCTCGACGCCGATGTGGACTTGACGGAGCTGCGCGTCGTCGATTTGGGGGACGTGCGCCAGCACGTCACGGATATTTCGCGGTGCCATGAAAATATTCGGGAAGCCATGAGGGGATTGCGCACGCACTTTCCCCATTTGTTGCCTTTGGCGATCGGGGGAGATCACTCCATTACGGCGATGCTGGTGAAAGGCTGGCGCGACGTTCATTCGCGGGAACGCATCGGCATTTTGCAGCTGGACACGCATTTTGACCTCCGGCCGCTGGATGACAACGGTCCCACCAACGGCACGCCCATCCGCAATTTGATTGAAAGCGGTGTCATTCGGGGCGAGGATGTGGTGAATATCGGCCTGCACGGATTTTTTAACGCCCGTTCGCTGAAGGAATATGCCGACCGGGCCGGCGTGCGGTACGTGACGCTTCGGGAAGCTCGAAAACACGGAGTTGAAAACGCTGTCAGCGAAGCGCTTCAAGCGTTGAGCCGGAACGTGGATACGATTTACCTCACGGTGGATATGGACGTTCTGGATATCATCCATTGCCCGGCCGCTCCCGCCGCTTCCCCCGGCGGAATGCGCACCGACGAGTTGTTTGCGGCGGTGCACATCGCCGGCAAGTGCCCCAAAGTGAAAGCGATGGATATCGTGTGCCTTGATCCGACCAAGGATGTCGCCGGATCGAGTGTCAAGGCCAGTGTCCATACCATGCTGTCGTTTCTGAGCGGGTTTGCGATCCGGAAAGGAAAACCGCAGGAAGCCGCAATCGAATGATCCAAGAAGGAGGAAACGAAGATGTCCACTGTTCTCGAAAAGAAAGCCGCCGAAACCGCCCCGTTGCCGGGATCGAAAAAAACGCGGAAAGGGGTGTTTGTGCCGACGTTTGTCATTATCGGGGGAGCGGCGGTACTCGGCATCGTCAACAACAAACTGCTGGCCGATGTTTCCATGAACGTGTTTTTGGGGTCCTTGCGCGGTCTCGGTTGGCTTTACCAGCTCATTTCCATTGTCGCCTTGTTGGTCATCGGCATCGTCACGTTTTCCAAGTTCGGCCATATTCGGTTGGGCGGTCCGGACGCCAAGCCGAAATACAAGTTTTCCACCTGGTTCGCGATGGCGTTGGCCGGAGGCATCGCCACAGGAGTCATTACCTACGGGGTCAACGAACCGGTCATTTATTACGGCAACATTTATGGGGAAATGGAACAGACCGGCGTGGAACCGGGCACGCCGATGGCGGCGATTTATGCGATCGGCCGCAGTTTTTACAACTGGTCGTTTATTCCGTATGCGATGTATTCCCTGAGCGGCATCATCGTCGCCTACATGTATTTCAACCGGAAAAAAACGCTGTCCGTATCGGCATCGCTCGTTCCTTTGTTTGGCGACAGAGTGACCAAAGGGGTTTGGCGGAACATTATTGATACGATTTCCGTCCTGGCGATCGCCCTCGGACTCGCGTCTTCGCTTGGAGCAGGCCTGGCCTTGGTAGGATCCGGAATCGAAGCGACTTACGGCATTAGTCAGGACATCGTCCTTTGGTTCATATTGACCGCCGTCATTACCGCGACGTTCGCCATGTCGTCGGTGACGGGATTGGATAAAGGGATTCGCGTTTTATCGAATCTCAATACGAAAATCTTTTATATTCTTTTGATTCTGCTGCTCGTCATCGGACCCACGTTGTACATTTTCAGAACGTCGACCGCCGGTTTGGCTTACTGGTTCCAGCATTTTTGGGAATGGGGACTCGATCCGATCGATCTCGGCGGAGAAGCGCTCGTGATGTGGTGGACGCTGTATGACTGGGCGATCTGGATCGCGTACGCTCCGCTCATGGGCATTTATTTGGCCGCGATTTCTTACGGGAGAACGATTCGCGAATTCATGATCATCAACTGGATTTTGCCTTCCGTTTTCGGAATTGTCTGGTTCGGCATTTGGGGCTCGACGGCGCTGCATTGGCAGCAGCAGGGCATCACGGATTTGGTCGGCACCATCAAAGAAAGCGGCGCCGTGGCCGGACTGTGGACGTTTTTGTCCCATTTGCCGTTGGGAGCCGTGCTCGTGCCCGTCGTCATTTTCACCCTGGTTCTTTCTTTCTCCACCGCCGCGGATTCCATGACGCGAACGATCGCCTCTCTGTGCACGGACAGCATCCGGCACGATGAAGAACCCGCGGTTTGGCAAAAACTGCTCTGGGCTCTTTCCATCGGCATCATCGCTTTCGTCATGGTCGCCTATGCGGGCGGCGCCCAAGGCGTCGACGGCGTGAAATATTTGGCCGCCGCCGGAGGAGCCACCGTCTTGTTCCTGTTCTTGCTGCAGCTCGTTTCGATGATCAAACTGTTTTTTGTCGATCTGAAATCAAAGCCGGATTCGGACGTCTCATAATTCCGAACGAACCGACATCACAAGGAGACATTCATGATGCATGCGCAGGATATCAAACGAGTCGTGCTGGGCGGGGAAATGCGCATCGAACAGCTCGTTGCCGTCGCCCGTTACGGGGCGAAGGTGGAGTTTTCGAAAGCTTACTGCGAGCGCGTGAACCGGTCGAGAAATTTGGTGGACAAGTGGACCGGTGAAGGGCGCGTCATGTACGGCGTCAACACGGGCTTCGGCGCCCTCTGCACGCAGCTGATCTCCGCCGAAGAAATGCGGCAATTGCAAAGAAACATTTTGCTGTCCCACGCGGTTTCGGTGGGCGAGCCTTTGTCCGTCGAAGCCGTGCGCGCCACGATGTTCATGATCTTGCAAAATCTGGGCTTGGGCTATTCAGGGGTTCGCTTGCGGATTTTGGAAATGTACAAGGAATTTTTGAACCGGGGGCTCACTCCGTTCGCCCCCGGCGAAGGTTCGGTGGGGTATCTCGCACCCGAGGCGCATATGGCCCTCGTCCTGTTGGGCGAAGGAAAAGCCTATGTGAACGGGGAATTGCTGCCGGCCAAGGAAGCGCTTGGGCGGGTCGGCCTCGAGCCGGTGGATTTGTCGTCCAAAGAAGGATTGGCGCTCGTCAACGGGACGACCAGCGTCACCGCGCTCGGCGCGTTGGCGCTATACGACATGATCAAGGCGGCCAAATCCGCGGATATTGTCGGCGCCATGACGCTGGAAGTGCTGAAAGGGTCCGTCCGCGCGTATGACGACCGTCTCATGCGCATACGTCCCCACGAGGAACAAAGGAAGACCGCGGAAAATATCCGAACGATCCTGAAGGATTCCATGATCGCCAAGCACTATGAACACTACCGGCTGCAGGACGCCCTGTCTCTTCGCTGCATGTCCCAACTGCACGGCGCCGCCAAGAAAACGTTCAACGACGCGCTGAGGACCGTCGAGACGGAAATGAATTCGTGCTGCGACAACCCGATTCTGTGGCCGGATGGGGACGATGGCGAAGCGATTTCCGGCGGCAATCCGGATTCGTCCTATGTGGGGATTGAAATGGATTCCGCCTGCATCGCCGCGACGGCCATCGCCAAAATGTCGGAACGTCGGAACTATCGCTTGGTCAACAGTAAGCTCTCCGAATATCCGCCTTTTCTCGTGCGGCACGCCGGACTGAACTCGGGGCTCATGATTCCCCAATACACGCAGGCCGGGCTGCTGAATGACATGAAAATATTGTCCCATCCGGCGACGGTGGACAACATCCCGACCTGCGCGGATCAGGAAGATTATGTGGCCATGGGCTACAATGCGGCGAAAAAAGCGGGACGGGTGGCCGACAAGCTGGAATATGTCCTGGCGATCGAACTGTTGTCCGCGTATCAAGCCCATCAGTTCGTCGATCGGCAACTTTCGCCCGGAACCGTGACCCAGGCGGTATTGGCACGAATCGCCCGGCAGGTGCCGCCGATCGAGGAGGACATTTATCTGTATCCGCCGATTCAGTCTTTGCGGGAGTTGATTCATTCCGGAGAGCTGATCCGGCTGGCGGAAGAAAAGATGGGCCCCTTAATGTGACCGAACGGTACGGAAACGTTTATTTGCGGCATTCATGGTATTGAATTGGACACGCATCGCATGGAACGGAGCGGCCTTGCGGAAGGGCCGTTTCTTTTTTTGTTTCCCTTTCGCCGTTTCGCTTTCGCCCAATGGGGAGAGCGTGCTGTTGATGTTTTACATTTTTCTCTCCCGTGCGCCAAAAAAGATCATGGTCATCATTTTACGGCGTAAGAGGGAATAAATGGTATAATGATGAAAATGCCGGAAAATCGGAAGAACAGGAGCTGGGACGACATGGAGCAGCAAACGGTTTGGCGTCAGGTGGACCGTTATTTTGAAGAGCGGATCATCGAACGCGATCCCATTCTCGAACAGGTGCTGCATGAAAACCGAAAGGCGGGACTGCCGGCCATTGATGTGACGCCGCTCCAGGGCAAACTGCTGCATTTGCTGGTCATGATGCACGGATCGAGACGCATACTGGAAATCGGCACGCTCGGCGGATACAGCACGATTTGGATGGCGCGGGCATTGCCGCCCGACGGCAAGATCGTCACGCTGGAGTTGGAACCGCGTCATGCGAAGGTGGCGGAGCAAAATTTGATCCTCGCCAACGTCAAAGACAAGGTGGACATCCGCGTGGGACCGGCGCTGGACCAGTTGGCCAAGATGAAAGAGGAAAGCGTCGAACCGTTCGATTTGGTTTTCATCGATGCCGATAAGGCCAATATCCCGAACTACTTGCGGTGGGCGCTCCGGTTTTCGCGCCCGGGCACCGTCATCATTTGCGACAACGTCGTGCGGAATGGCGAAGTGATCAACGGCATGAGTTCCGATCCGAACGTAAACGGGGTCAGATCGTTTTTCGATATGTTGGCCGATGAACAACGCGTCACGGCCACGGCCGTTCAAACGGTCGGCAGCAAAGGCTACGACGGATTTTCCATCGGGATCGTGACCGCATGATGTTGACGCCGGAAAGACGCGCCAAGCGGCAAGGTTGACGAGCATTGGGTTGACGCGGGAAGCATTGGGTTGATGGGGCAGGGCAAGGTGGATCGCCGTCACATGGCAATCTGGCGGGATTTTTTGAAGAAGCACTCCAGAAAAAGAGGGATTTCCGAGGTTGAGGGAGAAGGATGCCGGCGAGATCGACACAACGAAAGGAGAGGGAACTTGTTCGTGAAATATACGAGGCCGAATTGGCGCTCTTCCGCATTGATCACGATCGATACGCAGAACGACTTTTCTTTGCCTGGCGCTCCCGCGCAAATCCAGGGAACGATGGACATTTTGCCGAACATGAGATCCTTGTTGGAAACGTATCGCGAAAAACGGCTGCCGATCGTCCATGCCGTCCGCTTGTATAAAGAAGACGGGTCCAACGTCGATCTGTGCAGAAAAGAAGCGATCGAGAACGGCGCCAAAATCGTCGCCCCCCATACGGACGGCGCGGAGTTGGTCGCGGAAATCCGCCCCGCCGGTTATATTTCTCTGGATGCGGACACGCTTTTCCGTGGCGAGTTTCAGCCGGTCGGGGAGAACGAGTGGGTCATGTACAAACCGCGCTGGGGAGCTTTTTATCAAACCGGTCTGGAGCGCTTTCTCCGGGAGCGAAACATCGACACGCTGGTCTTTGCCGGCTGCAATTTTCCGAATTGTCCGCGAACTTCCATGTATGAAGCCAGCGAACGCGACTTTCGAATCGTGATGGTGTCGGATGCGATTTCGCAAGTTTATGAAAAGGGGATCGAGGAGCTGAAGCAAATCGGAGCGCATGTTTGCGCCCATGATGAGGTTGTCCGGGCACTGAGTCCATGATCGACAAGTTCGGCCTATCATGATATGGAAGTATCGATTGAAGCTTGGAGCGCGTCGCAGGCAGGAAAGAGTCGTGAAGCGGCAAACAGTCTCGCGCTTCCGGCATTCGTCAATGCGATGGTTCTACGGTTTCGAGAGATTGGAAGCGTCGATCCTTTTTTTCGGCGGGGATTGACAGGGATTCAAAAAGTTCTATATTTTAATAATGAGTGAATTACTCACTCATTAACCATTGACGGCAAAGGGGAATGAAGATGAGCAAAACGAACATTCTGCCCGATTTGATCCTGCGGAGACGAAACCGGAGAGCGAACGCGAAAATGTTGCGAATCGACACGCCGAACGGCATAGCGGAAAGCCGTTTCGTCACCATCGGCGGCATCGAACAGTGGATTACGATCCGCGGGGAGGACCGCCGCCATCCCGTGCTTCTTTTTGTCCACGGAGGACCTGCTTCTCCGTATTGCATCTTCAACCCTTTGCTGCGTTCGTGGGAGAAACATTTCACGATCGTGCAGTGGGATCAGCGCGGCGCGGGCAAAACGTTCCGCCGAAACGGCAAAGCCAAAAGCGGCGCCATCACGCTCGAACGGCTTGCCCAAGACGGGATCGAGCTGACCGACTTCCTGCGCGAACGGCTCGGCCATCGCAAAATCATCGTGATCGGCAGTTCGGTCGGCAGCCTGATCGCGATGATGATGGTTCGGTCCCGGCCCGAACTGTTCCACGCGTACGTCGGCACCGACCAGAACGCTCCGGACCCCGATTTCGAGTGGTACCGGCAGGCGATGGACGCTTTTCGCGGCGTCGGTCTCCTCCAGGGCATCCGACTCATGGAGCGGATGGGGCCCGACCCGTCCCGCTGGCGGCGGAGCGATTACGACCGGCTCAACCAGCTGATCGTGAAAGCCATACGGGACGTGCCCAACATGATCATGGACTTGATGCTGCCGTCCATGCTCGCTTCCCCGGATCATACGATCCGCGATCTGATCGCCATATTTCAAGGCATGGAGTTTTCTCTCGATCACCTGTTCGAAGAATTGATGACGTTCGATTTTTCCCGGATCGGGACGAAGTTCGACGTGCCGTTCTTCGTGTTTCAGGGAGACACCGACATTTTTACGCCGATTTCGGCGGCCAAATCGTTTTTTGACCGGATTGAAGCGCCGCACAAATCGTTTGCGATCATTCGGAACGCCGGCCACCTGGCTTGTTTCGCCCGTCCCGATCAGTTTCTTGAGGAATTGGTCGGAAAGGTGCTCCCGGTGGCGCTCGAGTCGCCCGTCAGGTTTGATTCCGGGTACAGCCCGCCCGTGATATAATGAGGGAAGACCATGTTGAGAGATCGGAGTTGGAGGACCATTGTCCCCGTTAAGCAAACAGCGGCTGAAGCAGATTCGCGACGAACGCAGGGAGCACATTAAACGGGCCGCGCTCGTCGCGTTCGCCCGCCACGGATTCACCGGCACGAAAACGAGCATGATCGCCGCCGAAGCCGGGATCAGCGAAGGGCTGATCTACCGGTACTACAAGTCCAAGGACGAACTGTTCACCGAAATCGTCGCGGAACTGCTCGGGGAAGCGGACAAGGAATTTGGACAAATCCGGCGCTCGCCCCAAGAACCTTTCGATCTGATCCGGACCTTGACGCAAAACATGCTCGACGAGAACAACAAACACGCGTTCCGGCTCATCTTGCAGGCGCGGAAAGCGGAGAAAGTTCCGGACAGCGTCCGGCGGCTGCTTGCGCGTTATTCCGAAGACGCGCTGATTGACCGCTTGGTGCCCGTTTTTGTCCGGGGCCAGCAGTCGGGCCAGTTCGCGCAAGGGGATCCCCGGCAGCTGCTGACGTGGTATTTTACCGTCGTCAACAGCGTAATCCTGCAAGATCTCGGTACGGAGAAGTACGGCCTTCCGGACCCGGACATGCTGATGCGGATGCTGGCAGGACCGTCGATGAGTGCGCAGCGGCGCGAACTGCCCTGATTCCGGACGATCCGCCTTTTCGCGGCCGGTTGGTTTGACTTTTCAAGTTCCGCCGTGTCCGGAATGAACGCGATGATTTGCGACGCTGCGGCGAATTCCGAGCAGAAATGCCGTCAAGGCCGCCAACGAACAGATCGCGCCCGTCCAGCCGATTTTCGTCAGCGGAACGACGAACTGGGACGCTCCCCCCAATGCCGCGCCGCCTGCCATAGCCACATAGATAAACGCATTGTTCAATCCCATGAGCACGTTCGCGTTTTCGGGATTCAGAGTCAAGAGCCGGTGCTGCTGCAAGAGGAACAGGCAGGGGATGGCGCCGCTCCAGACGAAGAGCGACAGTATCGCGCCGGCGAACGATCGTGTCGCATAGGGCAGCGCGATTTCGATCACGATTAATGCAAGGAGCACCGACACAAACGAGCGATTGACCCCGTAACGATCCGCCGCAATCCCCCCGAGCCAGCTTCCCGCCCCCGACCCGACACCGCAGGAGATCAGCATTCCGCTGATGTCGTCGATCCGCAGATTGGCCTGAAGCATCGGCGCAAGATAAGTATAGATGGAGTGGAACCCGAGACCGGCGAGAAATACGGGAACGAACGCCGACAGCACGCGCGGGTTGTACAGCGGCGACAGCCGCGCTCTGAGCGGCAGCTGTCCGGCAGCCGGGATTCGGGACATTCCCGAAAATAGCAGCGCCAAGGCGGCGATGCCGGCTGCCGCCGCCACGACACCGAAAGACAGGCGCCAGCCCCAATGCTCTCCAACCCAGGTGCCCAACGGTCCCCCGATGATGACGGCCGCCGTTCCCCCGAGGGCGACGAACGAGAGCGCTCTTCCCCTTTTTTCGTCCTGTACCGTCTTAGCGGCCAACGTAAAGGCGAGCGGACTGCACACCGCGGCGGAGCAGCCGGCCAGGATCCGAAACGTCAACAAAAGCGGATATGATTCGGCAAAGGCGCATCCGACATTGGCGGCGCAGAACACAACCATCGCCGCGATCAGTACCCGGTTCGGCGGCCGGCGGCCGGAAACGGCGGCGAATACCGGCGCGCCGATCCCGTAAGTGAGCGCGAACAGGGAAACCAACTGGCCCGCCGCGGCCTCCGTGACATGGAGCGCTACCGCCATATCGGACAGCATCCCGACGATGACGACACTGTCTGTCCCGAGGACGAACGATACGAGCGCCAACAGTACCACGCGCGGATGAACCGCGCTCGTCCCAAGCTGCATTTCAGGTCATCCTTTCGGTCCAACACACCGGTTTATTAACAGACATGTGTTGCTTAAGTAACTTGTGTTTAGATAAAATGGTAATCGGGAAAGACGGAGCGATCAATCGTTAATTTCCGCCGTTTGTCGGTTAAGGAACAATGAACAAATATTGTAGAAAAACGGAAGGTCCATACCGGGATGCCGAACGGAAGAAGAGAGGAGGGTGAGGGATGGCGACGACGCCGAAGGGCATCGACCGGCGCGTCTTGCGGACGCGCCGGTCGATTATGCAAGCGTCTCGGGAGATTATGCGGGAAAAAGGCTTCGACGCGATGACCGTACAGGATATCGCCGATCGGGCCAATGTCAATCGGGGAACGTTTTATGCCCATTTTGCGGATAAATACGAGCTGATCGACCGGATGATCCGCGAGGAGTTTCAGCAATATCTGGATGAGCGGATTTCTCCCGACGCCCGTTGGGATGAGGAAACCTTGCGGCGATTGATTACAACGGTGATGGATTTTTTCGCGCGCTGTTATCCGCCGGACGCCATCGGCACGATGATTTATCAGGCGACGTACGAAGAGTTGATGAAGCGGTTGACGGCATGGCTGGGCAAGGCCGAAGCGGCCGGACAATCGCGGCGGGTGGCGCCGGAGCCGGTTGCGCAGGTCGTCACTTGGACCATTCTCGGGGCCGCGGTGCATCACAGCCGAAGCCGGGCAGCGACGTCCGCGAAGTTGGCGAACGATGTCTGGTTGGTCTTGTCGCAGGGATTGCACGGCATCGTTCCGATGCTCCGCCGGTCGCCGACGGATCGCGCGGATGCCGCCGAGGCGCCTTTGACCGGCCCGTGACGGTTCTTTAAGCGCGGCGCGATTTTCCGGCGTGGTATTTCCGATGCAGTTCGCGGATTCGCTCCGCAAACTCGGGCACCGGGCCGTCGACAACGGTATCGCGAATGACGTCTTGAATCGGCAGCGTGCGAACACGCGGCAAATCGACTCCGAGTTCGCCCAACCATTGCGCAAGCTGCTCGGAGGAACTCGCATATACAATTCGGCCGAGACCGACCCAGCCGTGCGCGGCCGCACACATCGGGCAGTGTTCGCCGGAGGTGTAAACCGTCGCTTTGCTCCGTTCTTCCGGAGTCATGTGTTTGGCCGCCCAACGCGCCAGCGCAAACTCCGGATGCTGCGTATGATCGCCGCCGGCGACCCGGTTGTGGTCCTCAAAAAGCACCTTGCCGTCCGCCGAGACGAGCACGGAACCGAACGGTTCGTCGCCGGACGCAAGAGCGATTTCCGCCAATTCAATGCAGCGCCGCAAATATTGGAGATCCGTTTCACTGATCATGACCATGCCTCCTTTGTTCACAACCGCAGGAAATCAAAAGCAGCATAAAGAATTCGCGTTTTTCCCTGTGATGTGATCTTCGTCTGGAAACCTATCATACCATGAAAAAGGCCAAACACAAATAGAATGGACCCAACACAAACAGAAATGAAAGAAAATTTTTAATATTTATAGAAAATATTGAGTGATATCGGAAAGGGACAGCGTTCCGGAGAGAGAACATACGGCATCGAAATGTTGCTGTCCGAGAGGAGGCCGCTATGATGAATTACCGTATTTTATTGCTGACGGCGGGGATGTTCGTCATCGGAACGGAAGCGTTCATGATCGCCGGCTTGCTTCCGGCCTTGGCCGAAGATCTCGACGTTTCCATCTCCGCCGCCGGGCAGTTGGTGACGGTATTTTCCCTGGCCTACGCCTTCGGTTCCCCGATTTTGGCCACGTTGACGGGGAGGATGGAGAGAAGGCGGCTGATGACGGCAGCCATGCTTCTGTTTGCCGTCGGGAACGCCATTTGCGGATGGGCGGCCGCATATGGCCTTGTGTTCCTCGGACGGGTGATCACGGCGGCGGGCGCCGGATTGTTCGCCCCGGCGGCGGCGCACACGGCGTCGGTCTTGTCCGATCCCGCTCACCGCGGACGCGCGCTGTCCCTCGTACTCGGAGGGGCGACGATCGCGCTTATTCTCGGGGTTCCCGCCGGCACCTGGATGGCGTACATGTTGAACTGGAGACTGCCGTTCTGGATTGTGGCGGCTTTGTCGGCGGCGGTGGCGGCGGGCGTCCGCCTGTTTTTTCCCAAAGTCGAATCTCCGGGGAGCATCTCATTGACGGAACGATTGTCGCAGCTCAAACGCCCGTTGGTGTTGTCCGCGCTTGCCGCCAGTTTGACGTGGGGGATCGGCGTGTTTCTCGTATATACCTATATTGCGGACATCTTCGGACAGTTCGGCGCGGACGGAAGGACGGTTTCGTTCGTGCTCCTGCTGACGGGTCTCGCGAGTTTCGCCGGCGTGCAGTTCGGCGGTTATGCCGTGGACCGGTACGGTTCGTCCCGCATTATCGTCCTCACGCTGTTCTTGCTGCTGTTGGCGGTGACCGGACTGTCGCTGCTGCATTGGATCCCGGGTTTCACCGGACCGCTCGTGTGCGGCAGCGCGGCGATGGCGCTGTGGGGATTCAGCGGCTACGCCTTTAATCCCGCCCAGCAGCACCGGTTGATCGGATTGTCCGGCCATGCGGCGGGTATCGTGCTCTCGCTGCACAACTCCTTTATCTATTTGGGCACCGCCTTGGGCGCCATCATCGGAGGCGTCGTCCTGGAACTCGGTACCGCCGCCGCGCTCGGCTTTTGTTCCGGAGCAGCCTTTGTGGCGGCGCTGATCGCTCATGGGGCGAGCAGTCGTCTGGCGGGGAAAGAAAGCGGCGAAAGCAGCCGGTCATAACGTCCTGTTCGCGCGTGTCGGCACATGGATCCGATCCCAACGCGTTCAGTCTCCGCCGGATGCGCAAGAACGCTCAGTTTCCGCCTGCCGCGCCTTTGTGCCTCAAACACATGGCGATAAAAAACCGGCGAGGACTATTAGAAACAACCCGGTTTCTCTAAGCGCAGTCAGGCTATCCAGACCGGTCCAGCCGGAAATCGGACCCGGCAGCGCGAGGAGCAGCAGTCCGCATGCCCCCGAGGCGACGGCGTTCGTCGCGAGCACTTTTCGAATCAATTCCTCACCAACCAGCGTCCTTGCTTGCTTTCCTGTCATCTGCACATGCACCTCTCCTATTCAATATGGGATGGAACGCTTCCAGAATAGGAGAAAATCGACTGCCGTCACCACCCGTTTTCCTGCCATTCGGTGCCAAAATGTCAAAAATCGCAACGGGTGTCAATTCCATTTTGCGTCACGGGGCGGTGAAATCTCCAATTCTTGTATATTTGTCTCCGTGTCTAGTGTAAAATGGAACGGAGTGGAAATGAAGGCGCGCCGCCCTCATTTCCGCATCAGGTTTCCCCGGGGGAGGAATTCGATATGGCACAATTGATCTATCATGTGGCCGCAACCTTGGACATGTTCATCGCGGATCGAAACGGGGCGGCGGACCAATCGGTTTTTCTGTACGCGGATGACGGAGGAGACTTTTTCGCCAGCGTCAAGCAGTACGATGCCGTGCTCATGGGAAGGAAAACGTACGAATACGGATTTCAGTACGGGCTGAAACCGGGAGAACCTTCCGGCATTGCGCAGGCGGTCCATCCCGAGCTGAAACATTTCATTTTTTCCCGCGAACTGGACTTCGCATCCAACGAGAAGGTCGAACTCGTCAGGGAGGATGCCGCTTCATTTTGCCGGAAGCTGAAAGCCGACGGCAACTATCAAAAAATATGGCTGTGCGGCGGCGGCCGGCTTGCGGGAGAACTGCTCAAGCATCAGCTGATCGACACGCTGATCCTGAAAGTGAATCCGGTTTTGCTTGGCGACGGCATCCCGCTGTTCGGTCCGGTAAAACAGAAGTTACACCTGAAGTTGCTGAGCAACAAATCTTACGAAAGCGGCGTCGTGTTGTCTACCTATCAGATTGTTTATCCTTCATGACACAATGGAAGAGAAAAAAGAATCGGGCGCAAGGACCCGAGCGTAAGGACCGGAGCCGCCGCCGTGGCGCCGGCTTCGTCACCGATCCGCCGGTTGTCCGCGGCGCACGGGCTTTACTCCCGCAAGACGGCTCACGCCGAACAAGGCCAAAGCCAATAGCGACCATGCCGCTCCGAAGTATCCGAGCATGGCGGCGGAGCCGTATTTCAGCAAGAGTCCTCCAAGGAACGCGCCCCCCGCGCTTCCCAGATAGATGGCGGAAGCGTTGAGCGAGAGGACGATCCCCGCGGACGGTCCGGACAATCCGATCAATCGATGCTGCTGGGCGGGGTTGAACGCATAGCTGCCGATGCCGTACAAGGCGCCGGCCGCCAAGGCTGCCCACCATACGCCCCCCGAGTCCGGCGCCGCATACAGCGCCGACATGGCCGCTAATGCGACGGTCAGAACGGAGAGCGCCAGGGCGATCGTTCCGGCAGGGCCGATCCGGTCCGCGGCGTAACCGCCGAGATGGACGCCGACGAAGCTCGCGATCCCTCCGACGAGGAGCACCAGGCTGATCGCCGCCCCCGCGGCGCCCAACCCGCCGTACACGTCCGCAATATAAGTGTACAAGGAGAAGACGGCAATGCCCCACATCAGCGTCGTGCACAAAGCGGACAAGATCGCCGGGCGTCTCAGAGCCGAGAGTCGGTCTTTCCAAGACGCGGCGCCCGGGGACGGAACGACCGGCAGCAGCCGGAGGATGAACGCCGCCGCGAGGAGCGATCCGGCGGCCACCGCCCAGAACGGCAGCTTCCAGTCGGAGGCGTAAGCAAGATACGTGCCGATCGGGACGCCCAAAATCAGCGCCACGGTCTGCCCGCCGATGACGATCGACAAGGCGCGTCCGCGCTTGTCGGCGGGTACGAGGGCGGCCGCCGCGGCGGAAGCCGCCGGAGCGAACAAGCCGGCCGCCGCGGCCGCGATCAACCGTCCCGCAAGCATCATCCCGTACGACATCGCCATCCCGCAGATGAGATTGGCCGCGGCAAAAACCGCCAGGGACCGCACCAGCAGCTTTCTTCGGTCCGCCCGGCCCGCAAACGACATCAGGATGGGAGAACCGACGGCATAAACCAAGGAAAAAGCGGTGACCAATTGTCCGGCGGCGGACAACGAAACTTGGTATTCTTCGGCGATGTCGGGAAGCAAACCCGCAATCATGAACGTTTCCGTTCCGATGACAAATGTGCCCAACGCCAGCAACAAGATGCGAACATTCATCTCGAACACTCCTTTCACGGTTCAACATGTTGTGCGAATAAGAAAGCGAAGAAGAACATGCAGGGTTTTACCTTTTGAGCGAAAAGTAACCGATTTGGTTACATTTATGGCAAAAAAATACGGCTCCGTTTGGGAGCGAGACAGCCTAATACAGCGCGCCGATCATGCGCTTCACAGCGTCTGGCCGCTGTCCGCCGTCACGAGCTGCCCGGTCATCGCTTCCTGTTCCAGCACGGCGCAGATCAACCGCGCAATATCTTCCGGTTCCGCGATGCGCTGCAAGAGCATCCGGGGAGCAAGCCGTTTCATCTGTTCTTCCCTCCCGGCCCACCACCTGGTGGCGACGGCTCCCGGCACCACGCAGTTGACGCGGACGTAGGGTTTCAAGGCGTGCGCCAGCGATTTCGTCAGCCCGTGCACGGCCGCTTTGGAAACGGCGTAGGGCAGGGAGGAACCGACTCCCGTCACGCCGGCGATGCTGCCCACATTGACGATGGCGCCTTGCCGATTCTCTCTCATGTATGGGGCCACCGCCCGCGCGCAAAAAAACATGCCTTTGACATTGACGTTGTACAGCTCGTCCCATATTTCCCCGTCCGCGGCTTCCAGATCGTCGAAGGGCAGATGCCGGGTGATGCCCGCGTTGTTCACAAGCGCATCCACCGTTCCGCATTCGCGCACGATGCCGGCGACCATTTCCCGGACTTCGCCGTCATTGGACACGTCGGCCCGTACGGCGAAGGCGAGTCCGCCCGCTTGCCGGATCGCCTGCACCGTTTCTTCCGCTTCGGCTTTGGACCGCGAGTAATTCACGGCGACGGTCGCGCCGCGACTCGCCAGCGCCAAACAAGTCGCTCGGCCGATTCCCGTTCCGCCGCCCGTAACGAGCACCACCTTGTTCCGCAATTCCATCGTTTCTCTTCCTTTCCCGATCCGAATTCATTTCTATTTTAAAGCGTTCTCGCGTTTTTGTATAATTGAATATAATGAATAAAAAATTCAAATTTATTGAATTTGAGGGGATACGTAATGGACCTGAAATCGATCAAAACGTTCCATTTGATCGCGAAATACGAAAGTTTCATCCGCGCGGCGGAAGAGCTGAATTATTCGCCGTCCACGGTGACGATGCAGATGCGCAAGCTGGAATCGGATTTGGGTGTACAACTGATCGAACGCGGCAAACCGTTTCGCCTGACGGAAGCGGGAAGGCTGTTTCGGGAACAAAGCATTCCGCTGATCAGACACATGGAGCAGCTGCAAGCCGTCATGTCGGACTGGGAATCGGGCGAGGCCGGGCACATTCGGCTCGGCGTGACGGAGCCGACGGCCAGCCATCGGCTGCCGCGCCTTCTGAACATTTTCCTGCATCGGCATCCCAAGATCCAGATCTCCGTGGACATCGCCGATACGCCGACTTTGACCGACCGGGTGCTGAAAGGGGAAGTCGATCTGGCGCTCTGTTCCTCGCCGGATACGGGAGAGGAACTTTACTATGAGCCGCTGTTCAAGGAACCCTTCGCGGTTTTGCTGCCGGAAGGCCATCCGCTCTCGCGGAAGACGGCCATCGCCGCGCACGATTTTCGCGAACATCGGCTGCTCGTGACGTCGGCGGCGTGTCCGTACCGCAAAAAGCTGGAGATGAGGCTGAAGGAAGCGGGCAACGTCCCGACGGATGTGATGGAGATCGGCAGTATGACGGCGCTGAAATTTTATGTCGAAAGCGGCCTCGGCATCGCCTTGATGCCCGTCATTGCGCTGGAACCGCTCCCCCGGGGCACGGTGGTCCGGCCGCTCTGCGAGGACTTGTCCATCGACATGACGTTCGGCATGTTGTACACGAAGACCGGTTTCCCGTTCACGCGCGCGGCATCCAAGCTGTACCGGTTTTTCAAGGAAGAAATGTCGGCGCATTGAACCCGATCGCCGTTTCCGACGACTCATCAATAGAGCAAATGCTGATCCTTATCGCGCTTCAATATTTGACGGCGGAGATGGCGCTCGGCAGGATCGCGGCGGCGCTGCACCCCGTGATCGCGGCTCTGCTGTTTCTCCTATCGGTGAATTTGGCGATGCAAGCGACAAATGCCGCTCGTAACCTTCCATCTCGGGAAAGCGCGAAAGGGCGGATCGGTCCTGAAAAGGACGGAAGGTGAGAGGAAACAATTGACAAAAGGTTACAGCGTTGGATTATACTTGATGGCGAGGGGAGGGGACCGGAGTGGCAAAGCAATTCCGCTGTGGCTGCAGGCGCTTAAAAATCAGCTGCCGGTCGTATCGGGATACGCGGTGGCGATGGCGACGATCGGCTGGCCGCTTGGCTCGGCGGCTGCCGGCAAGCTGCTGCGGCGGTTTCCGCCCGGACGAATCGTCGTTTCCGGCACGGGGCTGCTCGTCATCGGCGGACTCGTGCTCGCGGTCATTCCACGCGGCCGCGCCGGTTCCGACGTTCTATGTCGTCATGTTGGCGGCCGGTTTCGGTCTCGGCATAAGCCGCACGGTGATGACGATTCTGATGCAAAGCGCGGTGGAAAACCGCCAACGCGGTATGGCCATGTCGACCAACGCCTTGATGAACACGCTCGGCCAGACGGTGTTCGCGGCGATTTTCGGCGCCGTGTTCAACGCGTTCGTGTCCGGTGACGAAAGCGGAGCGCTCGCACCGGGCATCCGTGCGGTTTTCCTCTTGGTATTCGCCGTCATGGCGCTGACTTTGCCGCGCTTGTTGCGGATGCCGGCCGTTTCCGGACGGGAACTGTTCGGCGGAAGGCAGTCTGCGGGAGAACGGCAGGATTGAAAAGGGACCATTCCGCTTGTGCCCGCCCGCATGGGCGGGCTCTTCAAGCGCCGCGCCAGCGCGCCATGGGAGATATGTCACGGGCGCGAACGGCGCCGATGGGGGAGGGATTGATGATGAACGTTTACGAGGTTACGGTGGAACACCGGTTTAAGGTGTCTCCGGAGCGGGTTTACGACCTGATCGTCGATATGGAGGAGCATCGCCGCATATTGCCCCGGCAGTTTGAGTCGCTGGAAGTGTTGGAAGGCGGCAGGGGAGAGGGAACGGTGTTCCGCCTGACGATGAACGTGATGGGCAACCGCACTGCGCTGGTCATGACGTTGACGGAGCCGGAGCCCGGTCGCGTTGTGCAAGAGAAGGACGCATCCGCGGGCATCACGACGATTTGGAAGCTGATTCCGGAACCCGGGGACGGCTGCACGCTCCGGCTCACCTCGCAATTTCCGAAAAAGCCGGGATTTTCCGGTTGGGTGGAGCGGCTCGCCACGTCTTCGATGATTCGCTCGATTTACAAACGCGAACTGGAAAACATGGATGAATATTTGACGACAGGTTCCGTTACGAAAAAGTAGTGGTTCCGGGAATGGCGCAAGACCCGTGTTCCGCGCGATTTCCCGGTCGAAAGCGCGATGGCGGCGCTCGCCTATGCCGGCGAAGCGCCGCCCGTTTTTTCCAGCAATTTCGTTTTTCTCCAGCCGCCGAATTGGTAATATAACACATTCAACACCGCGGCCACGATAAAGCTGATCGGAAAACTCCACCACATCGCGTCGAAACCGTAATCGCTGCCGAGCCATGCGGCGAGCGGGATGCGGACGATCATCAACGCGATGAACGACACGATGAGCGGCACGATGACGGCGCCCGACGAGCGGACGACACCGGCGATGACGTTGAAAATGCCGAAAATGACAAACGACCACAGCGTCACGTTGTTGATATGCATGCCGATGTCGATCGCTTTGCCTTCCGGCGGCAAAAACAAGCCGAGCGTTTCGCGGTTGAACACAAGCAGAACGGTGACGAGCGACCCGGTCAAAAGCACGTTGAAGACGATGCCGACCCAGGTGACGCGGGAGACGCGATCCCAGCGGCCCGCCCCGATGTTTTGCGCCGCCATTGAGGTCGCCGCGCCGCCGATGGCCAAAGCGGGCATTTGGACGTAGCTCGAAATTTGGTTGGCGATGCCGAACGCCGCGGTCGCTTCGGAGCCGTAGGCGTTGACGAGATGAATGAGCAGCAGGTTGCTGAGCGACACGACCACCATGTTGAGCCCCATCGGCAGTCCTTTTTGGATCATCACTTTGATAATCTGCCAATCCAAGCGCAACAGATGAAGGTCTTCCCGCGTCAGCCGCAGGAAATATCGTTTGGCGTACAAATACACCAACAGCAGGACAAGGCTGATCGATTGGGCGACCAGCGTGGCCGTCGCGGAGCCGGCGATACCCATCTCCGGGAACGGTCCGTAACCCCGGATCAACAGCGGATTGAGTCCGACGTCGAGCACGGCGGACAGCAGCAAAAAATAAAACGGCGTCTTCGCGTCGCCGGAGCCGCGCAGCACGGCCATGATCAGATTGAAGCCGAACATAAACGGAACGCCCGCGAACATGATGCGCGTATAGGATACCGCCATCGCCATGGCGTCCGCCGGCGTGTCGAGCAGATCGAGGATGTGCGGTGAAAACAGGACGCCGACCGCTCCGGTGATGACGGACAACATGACGAAAAAGACGGTGCTGGTGCCGACGACCTTTTTGGCTTCGGCCACCCGGTTCGCCCCCAAGTTTTGCCCGATCAGGATGACCGCCGCCATCGAAATGCCGAAAATGGCGCTGATCAGGAAAAACATGAGGAGGTTGGCGTTGGACGTCGCGGCGAGCGCGGTCTCACCGAGAAATTGGCCGACCCAAACCGCGTTGATGGAGCCGTTCAACGTCTGCAGCACGTTGCCGAGCAAAATCGGCAGCGAAAAGAAAAACAGCGTTTTGGCGATCGGCCCTTCCGTCAGCCTCGTCCCGGCCGCTTTGGTTGAGGTAGGTGGCATGATTCGTCCGGTCTCCTTTTCTCCGCAGGCTCAAATACAAACACAAGCACAAACACTCTGTCTGCTATTATACACCCGCCGGGAAATAAAGGAAAAGTATCCAATATGTCGGCACGGAAACCGGAAACGAGTTGACAGACCCGATGACCGACCCGTGCGGCACGAAACCGGAGACCAAGCGACCGACCCGTGCGGCACGAAACCGGACCAAGCGACCGACCCGTGCGGCACGGATAGACCCGGATGCCCGAAACTAGAAAACGCGCAGCAGCTTTTTCCCCGTTGCCCGATGGGGGGTCATGAGACAGATCGTTCTGGTGATGCCTTGGGGTTCGATGGGGATCGCTTTCAAGGAGGCGTGGGGCAGATGTCCGGCCATGATTTCCGGCAAGATCGAGATGCCGGCCCCTGCCGCCACAAAGCCGGGAATGGATTCCCCGAAGGGGATTTCCATCGCAATGACCGGATTCCATCCGTTCTTGCGGTAAGCCTCCGCAACGATGATGCGGACATCGCACGGATGCGGGTACACAATCAGCGCTTCTTCTTTCAGATCGGCCAGCGCGACCGATTTCCGGCCGCGGAGACGGTGAGTGTCCGGCACGATCGCGTAAAACGGCTCGCTAAAAAGATTGTCGACCCGGAAACTTTTCGGAAACGTGTCGGATTTTTGTCCGATGCCCGCGTCGAGCACGCCGTTTTGCAGCTGCGCGACGATCTCGTCCGTCGAGCTTAGCACTTTCATGTCCACATGAATGCCTTGGCGCTTCAATTCCGTCAACTTTGACGGCAGGTAATGCGTCGCCAGACTGGGAAGCGCGCCCAGACGGATGGGGGAGATTTTGCGCATTTTCCGCAAGTCGTCCCGTATCGATTCGATTTCCGACAAAACCGGCCGAATCCGTTCACGGAACCGGACGCCTTCTTCCGTCAGTTCGACCCCGAGCGCGGACCGCCGGAACAGTTCCACGCCGAGCCATTGTTCCAGATTGCGGATCTGTTTGCTCAGGGCGGGCTGCGTGAGATTCAGTTTTTCGCTCGCTTTGGACAAGCTTTTGTGTTCGGCCGCTTCCAGAAAAGCCCTGATCCATAACGTGTTCATGTTCTCACCTTCGACCGGGTTTGAGCAACATCTTAAATCAGCCCCGGTTCGGAATCAACCGTCTTTCCTCAACCCTCCTTTTTTGAACAAATAAACGCTTTTCTGCCCCTTCCCAGCGGAAATCCGCCGTAGTGATCTCGCGCCGTCGCCTGAAAGCCCGTTTTGGTCAGCATATCTGTAAGAAACGTTTCCGAATATAGCTGTAAATCATGAGTTTCCGTGCTTTTGTAATAACACTCCCCATTTTTGAAAAATGAAACGATTTTGCGTGTGACCCGTTTGCGGCCTTTGTCTTCTGCGGATTCGGAAATGACCGTCCAGCGTTCCGTATCGAGCATGGTCTGATACGTTCTGTCCTCCGTTTCGGATTCAAGCATGACGTCGAAGATGAAAAAGCCTCCAGGCTTAAGGGCCGAGTAGACGCTTCGGAACAAGCCCGCCACGTCGTTGCGCGGGATGTCCTCCACTTGATTGTTCATATTAAGGTCCAATCGGTCATGTACCGGATCATCCGCCAGATAATTCAGCACTTCTCCGATTGCGGTTACCAAGTCGCTCTTCCTGATCGGATAGCGGTAGATGGAGCCGACGGTGAGTTCGGCGGAGGGGACTTTCGACCGGGCGATGGAAATCATCCGATCCGAGATGTCCACACCGAACAATTCAATGTTCCCGTTGTCAAAGCGTTTCAAAAGGTCGCCGGAGCCGCAGCCCAGATCAGTGATGACCCCAATTCGGCCGATATCGCAATGATCGGTGATTTCCCGGTAAGCGTTCATGGAAAATTGCTTAAAACCCTCGTCATGGATGACGGACAGGATGTCTCCGTATATCATGCCGATCCGAAACCTCCTATGTAACAAGAATTCAATTTATTGACTCGCCATATGGGAAAAAGTTTTGGTCATCCTGAATTCCGCAACCATCGACAGAAGTTCAGGCGGTCATCAAAAATTTGAAAACTGTTGAACGGCTCGAAAGATGTGACGGCTCTCACAATCCGCAGTTTCATTCTGCATTAGGATGAAATTGACGGAGGTGGATTTCGGGAAAGGAGGGGGGCATTGCTTCCGGGAAAAGAAACGGATTTTCACGACAAACGGAAAGATTTGCTCGGACGCGCCCCGAAAGGCGTGAACGACGGCGACGGGCTTGTGTTCATCAGCCATATCGGAGACATGTATCCGAGCGGATTTCTCCCGGTGGTTTGCGGAAATGTCAGGGAACGTCCGCTCGCCGAAATTTGCCGAAACTCGCCGATTATGAAGCAATTGCGCGACAAGTCGCTGCTGAAAGAGAAATGCGGAGTATGCGAGATTGCGCTTATATCCCGAAAGGGTGAAATTCGGATCATCCATAAACATGCCTTGGCGGTGTAAGGACTGGATTCAGGAAACGTCCTATTTACTTTTAATGGAGGAGAATATCATGGCCAAGTTCACCATGGTCGACAAAGAAACGTGTATCGCCTGCGGAGCATGCGGTGCGGCGGCCCCCGACATTTTCGACTACGATGATGAGGGATTGGCGGAAAATATCCTGGAAGGCGACAACAATCTGGGGATCGTGGAGGTGCCCGAGGAACTGTATGACGATTTGGAAGATGCATTCTCCGGGTGTCCGACCGGTTCCATCAAAGTGGCCGACGCTCCGTTTGACGGCGATCCCGGGCGGTTTGAGTAGTGCGGGAATTGGTGAAAGACATCGCAGCGGCACAACGGTTGCCGCACTTTTCAGTTAGACCTTCAGTCAGATGTACTTGGTGGGTTTCACCACCTTTTCCGAATCCCCCAAAATGGATACCCCTTCGATTCGAGTTGACATCGAAAGGAGCGTGGAGTATGATTCAAAAAAAGACCGTATGGTCTCTTTTCTGAATCATCATCTTCAACGGTTCAGTCGATTTCTGGAGGAGTGTACATGACGCTGCGCAAAGGTAAACGAACCCGGCAAATGATCATAGCCAAATCATCCCGCATCTTTAACCAAAAAGGGTACGCTTCTGCCGTAATCAGCGACATTATGGAAGAAACCGGGCTGAAAAAAGGAGGGATCTATCGTCACTTTGAAAGCAAAGACCAACTTGCCGTTGAAGCATTTACATTTTCCACGAAAACAATGCAAGAACATTATAGAAAGGCCCTAGAAGACAAAAAAAGCGGAAAAGAACGACTGCTGGCGTTCATTGACGCATTTGCCGCTTTGGAGAGAGATGTTCCGATACCAGGCGGATGCCCCTTGATGAACGCGGCCATTGAATTCGATGATTCCGCGCCTGAGTTCGTCCCTTACGTCCAATCGGCGATGAGTAATTTATTGTCATCCTTACAACAGTTCGTGATTCACGGACAACAAAACCATGAAATATCGATAGAGGTCAATCCCAAGGAAGTTTCGGTCATTATTCTTTCCTGTCTGGAGGGGGCGCTGGCTTTAAGCCGCCTTTATCGTTGTCCTGAACCGCTCGCCCAAGCTGTCAATTACTTGAAACGCTACGTCGATCAGCTATAAAAGTTCGTCGTGCCCGGTTGGGAGGACTCACATTTTCCGGCCTAAAAAGAGACCAAAAGGTCTCTTCTCTGATTACGAAGGAGGGACACGAAATGATTCTCCATGGACGAAGGCGGATGTGGCTTTACGCTTTGACCGGTATGATGCTGATGATTGCGACCACCGGATTTGCCCGCATGTCTTACGGAGTGCTTATGCCCTACATGCAAGCGGGATTGCGGCTTTCTCATGCACAGGCGGGATTGCTTGGCACATGTATTTCTCTCGGGTATTTGCTGATTGTCATTGCGGCAGGAATGTTCGCTTCGCGTTGGGGACAAAAACGGGTGATTACAGCGGGCGCCTCGATTGTGACTTTCAGTTTATTCGGTTTTTCGTTCGTCCCTGCCTTCGGCTGGGCGATCCCCATCGCTATTTTGGCGGGCGTGGGGAGCGCGATGACCTTTGTTCCCTTAACCTCCTACATGATAACGGCATTTCCACAAAGGCGTGGACTTATCATGGGGCTCTTGTTAAGCGGCCCTGGTTTGGCCATGTTCATCAGCGGATCCATCGTGCCCATCCAGGAAGCATGGTTTCATCACTTTTCCTGGCGGGACTCCTGGCTGTTTTTTGCGATGTTTTCCATGATCGCCGCTTTGTCCGCGGTTTTGGTGCTGAAAGAATCGAAATCATCCGCCGTAAGCAAGTCCGCTGTTCGCGACCAAGCTTCTCGAGGTCCTGGGGGAAAAGCGACTTACCGAAATAAGGAAGTGTTGAAGATCGCGCTTCTGTACTTTTGTGTAGGCGTCGCTTATCTGATTCCGATTTTATTCCAAACCGGCTATATGTTACATGCAGGCATCCCTTCAAAACTCGCAGGATTGGCATTTGCTGTTGCCGGATTTTTCGGGATTATGAGCGGTCCTATATTGGGAGGTTTCTCGGATTGGCTGGGACGGCAAGCAGTCGTCATCATGGCGATGTGTATGGCCGTACTTGGTACTCTCCTTCCTGTCCTCTGGCCGGGTGCCGTCATGTTTTTATTGTCGGCAGCGCTATTGGGCTCAACCGGAGGCTTAATAGCTTTGATCCAGGCAGCGGTTTCCGAACAAGTGGATGCGAACGAGCTTCCCGTCGCAGTCGGATTGATCACCTTTTTCTTCGCGACCGGCCAAATCATCGGACCCGGTTTGGCCGGATGGATCATTGAAGCGGGCGATCGGTTTTCAAACGCCTATCTTTTGTCCAGCGCGCTTTATGTCATTGGATTGGGGATTTGTATCCGTGTCAAATTCGTCAAAAGACCGTCCCGTACTCCGGCAGGAATTTCAAAAAATCGAGACATTACGTGAGCAGATGGAGCGACACCCGCCAGGAACCGCATCTTCTGGATTGTTTCGGAAACAAAAGAATATAATGAAGCAAAACGAACATGGCCTCAAAAACCGATCCCATGCGCGAAAGGGTGCTACCTGATGGGAGGAATCCCCGATCAATGCGATCGCAAAGCCAATCGCCTGATCCACGAAAAATCTCCGTATCTGCTGCAGCAAAACCTGCGGAGACAAACCCGAGCTATCTGTTCGTATAGCCCCTATCGTTCGTCTTGTCTGTATTGCTGGAAATAACGATTCCGGGCGTTACCGACCGCCGTAAAGGGCTGATAGCGGTTTATTATCGTCGCTTTGGGTTGCGGCTTAAGGGCTGTTGCTTTTACCGGAAACATGTACGTCCATAGAAGCCAAATCCGTCAAGGCAACTGCGCCAGAAACCGGCTTGCCGCTGCGGAAAGCGGCACGTCCCGCAAGGTGACGAGGCCGACTTTTCGCGGCGGTAGCGGCATTTCCAGCGGTACTTCGTACAGCGTCCGCTTCATCAGATCCTCGGCCACAAATTCGCGGATGACGCAGGCGACGCCGAGCCCGATGTGGGCGAACTGGACGAGCAGCTCGATGCTGCCGAGCTCGAATTCCGGCTGGATCGTAACGCCAAGCCTCTTGGCAAACCGGTCGATATACCTGCGGATGCTGCTTCCCTGCTCCAACAAGAGCAACGGATAACGGGCGAGCTCATCCCACGAGACGGTCCTCTCCGTGAGTTTTATGTAGGCTTCGCCCGCCACAAAACAGTCGTGCAGCGGGATGCTTTCGCGGATGACAAGTTGGCGGTCTTCTTCGACGGGAAGGTTGACGATACCGAAGTCGATTTTTCCTTCTTTCAAAAGCGCGATCGTCTCCCGGGTCGTCCGGTTCGTCACTTGGATTTTCACGTCCGGATATTCCCGGTGAAACGATTCGAGATGCGGCAGTAAGTAATGCCGGCACAGCGTGTCTCCGGCTCCGATTTTCACTTCTCCCGCCATCAGTTGGCGCATTTCCGCGATTTTTTTCTCCCCGCTTTCGAGAAAATGGTGCGCTTGGGAGACGAACTTGTACAGCACTTCCCCCTCGGACGTCAGTTTGACCCCCTTTGGCGTGCGGAAAAAGAGCGGACCGCCGAGCCGTTCCTCCAGCCGACGGACGGCATGGCTGATCGCCGGTTGCGTGACGTGCAGCATGTCGGCCGCTCTCGAGAAACTGCCGGTTTGCGCTACCGCGAAAAATGCCCGGTATCCTTCCATCTTTTCGATCATGACATAAATTCACCTTATACTTGAGATTATTAATATTAATTTTATTTATATTCTCAGCTCAATTATACTGAATATTGCAAGGTGATCACAAGAAAGGAGTTTTCAGTCATGACGGTTACGGCGGTTGTCGGGGCGAACTGGGGAGACGAAGGGAAAGGGAAGGTGACTGACACGCTGGCGGGTTCCTCCCGCTATGTCGTCCGGTTCCAAGGCGGAAGCAATGCCGGGCATACGATCATCAACAACTACGGTAAATTTTCGCTTCATTTGCTCCCGTCCGGCGTATGTAATCCGGGGACGGTGAACGTGATCGGACCGGGGGTGGCCTTTCATCCGGACGATTTTTTTGCGGAATTGGACGATCTGGCGCGCAAAGGCGTTCCTGCGCCGCAGGTGAAGGTGTCGGAACGGGCGCAAGTCGTGCTGCCGGTGCACCGGCTGCTTGACGAGTTGGAGGAAGCGCGGCTCGGAGACCGCAAGTTCGGATCAACGAAAAAAGGGATCGCACCGTTCTATGCGGACAAATATTTGAAGCTGGGCGTGCAGGTCGCCGACCTATTCAATGAAACGAGGCTGCGGGACAGGCTGGAAGCGGCGCTGGAAACGAAAAACGTGCTAATTCGCCATATGTACGGTCATGCGCCGCTGGATTCGGCGGAGTTGGCGGATGCAATGAAACGAGCGGCCGAAAAGCTGGAACCGTTCGTTTGCGATACGACGGAACTTCTTTACGGCGCGTGGAAACGCGGCGAGTCCATTTTGCTCGAAGGGCAGCTCGGCGCGCTGCGCGATCCGGACCACGGCATTTATCCATTCTCCACTTCGTCTTCGACGTTGGCCGGATTCGCGACGGTCGGCGCGGGGCTGCCGCCGTACGCGATCGACCGCGTGATTGCCGTCACGAAGGCATATTCAAGCTGCGTAGGTGCCGGACCGTTCGTAACCGAGCTCGCCGGGAACGAGGCGGAGGAACTGCGCAAGCGAGGCGGGTCTGCCGGCGAATACGGAGCGACGACCGGACGGCCGCGGAGGGTCGGCTGGTTCGACGCGGTGGCGACGCGTTACGGATGCATGGTGCAGGGCGCGACCGAAGTGGCGCTGACGAACCTGGACGTTCTCAGCTATTTGGACGAAATCCCACTGTGCGTCGCTTATGAGACGGACGGTACGCGGACGACGTCGTTCCCGGTCACGTCGCGTCTTGAATTGGCCAAACCTGTGTACGAAACGATGCCAGGGTGGCGGTCGCCGATCTCGGATGTGCGCAAGTTCGAGGACCTTCCAGAGCAAGCGCAAGACTACGTTCTGCGCATCGAAGAGCTGATCGGCGTACCGGTGCGTAAAGTGTCCGTCGGCCCGCATCGGGATCAGCTAATAGAGCGGTGAGCCGGAAAGTGAAAAATCCAATTGTGCCACTTTTCATCAGGTCGGTCCGGAATGAATGCGTCAGGATAAGTCGCCTCCGGTGTTTCGGTACGTTTTTGTAAAAAGCAGGAAATGAAGAGGCGGGTATCGAATGTTGTCGGAGACGGGTTTCGGAGTGGGGGCCCGAGCAGGAGATTTTACGGAAATTGCAGGATGAGATCGCCAAATCGAATTATTGAAGGTGACCAAGTGTCATGTCTTTACAAAATATCGATCGAAAGTTTCAGGGCATGAAACAGTCCATGCGAATTGTATACTGCCGAAAAAGAATGGAGCGACACCCGTCAGGAACCACATCTTTTTGGATTCTCCTTTAAGTAAAAGGGTATAATGAAGTAGGACGAAAATTTCCCAAAATACCCAAAATCATGCACGAAAGGGTGCTTCCTGATGAAAGAATTCCTTGATAAACGGGATCGCAAAGCCAATCGCTTGTTCAACGAAAAATCTCCTTACCTGCTCCAGCATGCCTACAATCCGGTGGATTGGTATCCCTGGGGAGAAGAAGCGTTCCAGAAAGCGGCAAGGGAGAGCAAGCCGGTATTTTTGTCCATCGGCTATTCGTAGCCCTGCGGGGCGCGAATATTTTAGAAAGGAATTCTACGTATGTCGACTTGCCATTGGTGTCGCGTCTGCAAACGTAGAAAATATTACGCATAGAAAACGTCGGCTGCGCTAGACCCCGGAAGGGGTAAATATGATATTTATTAAGGATAAGCTTACGTATGAAGAAGTACGGAGTAGATTTGAAAAGGAAGGCTACAAGTTACTTTCCACAGAATATAAAAATGCAAAAAGTAATTTGGACGTGATGTGTCCCCAAGGTCATGAATGGACGACCAATATGAGTAATTTTGGTTCTGGACGAAGATGCAGCGTATGCTCCAGAAAGAAAAAGTACACCTTGGAGGAAGTGAAGTGTACATTTGCCAAAGAAGGTTATCGGGTGATGGACTCCATCTATATAAACGGAAAGACACCGATAAAATTTATTTGCCCCAGTGGGCATGAGACAGAAGTTAATCTGAATAATTTCATGAACGGTAGACGCTGTAACTTATGTAATCGGATGAAGGCTAAGGAAGCCAGGATGAAAAAGCTCGAATTGAAGTTAAAGACCAAGGTAAATGCGCCGTTGAGCGAAATTGAGATTCCTTCAGTAATCAACGAAAAGAGAATCAATGATTCTGCTCGTCAGGTAAACTTAAATTGGCTTGACAAGGTGGATGAAATGAGAAAGAACTTAAAGTTAGAAAAAAGCCGAGGTTCTTGTGCAAAAATCTCGTCGGTGATAACATAGACTTAAAGTTACGGATGAGGGTCAGTTGAAACGCAAGCTCAAAACAGGGATCAAGAAAAATGTACGCCGAATCCGTGAAATCAAAATGAAAATGTATAAACCCAGAAAAATCGTTATTCTGGAAAATGAGAATTCCCAGCTACGTAGACAGGCTTTACAGGGAGAAGCAGGCCTTTTCCATCGCCCTTTCGCG
>Ga0207870_100223_pt1 | contig 49985 bp, 40 predicted proteins | sample CeladaPassage60B_FD_187477 | JGI IMG/M metagenome (GOLD analysis project Ga0207870, IMG submission 187477) | Cellulose-adapted microbial communities from the Joint BioEnergy Institute, USA - Passage3 60B (SPAdes) (version 2) | ecosystem: Engineered > Bioreactor > Continuous culture > Unclassified... | reverse complement strand
TTGGGATATCAAAGGGAAATACTTCAATGCCCCGGTTCATCAACTGCTCGGCGGCCCGGTTCGCCATTCCATTCGGGTTTACAGCTGGATTGGCGGCGATCGCCCAAGCGACGTTGCCGAGGCAGCAAAAAAAGCGAAAGAAGCAGGATTTACAGCGGTGAAAATGAATGCGACCGAGGAGCTTCAATATATTGATTCTTATAAAAAGATTGACGAAACGGTTGAAAGGGTGGCTGCAGTGCGCCAAGTGGTGGGCAAAGAGTTCGGGATTGGCATCGATTTTCACGGACGCGTTCATAAACCAATGGCAAAAATTTTGGCAAAAGAGCTTGAACCGTATCATCCGCTGTTTATCGAAGAACCTGTATTGCCAGAACATAATGAAGCATTAAAGGAGATCGCCAAGCACACCACTATCCCCATTGCCACCGGAGAACGGATGTTTTCCCGTTGGGATTTTAAAACGATTTTATCCGAGGGCTATGTTGATATGATTCAGCCGGACCTTTCCCATGCTGGCGGAATTACTGAAGTGAGAAAAATTGCCGTGATGGCTGAGGCCTACGACGTCGCTTTGGCACCGCACTGCCCGTTGGGGCCGATTGCGTTAGCAGCCTCTTTGCAGGTCGATGCCGTATCTTATAACGCGTTTATTCAAGAACAAAGCCTTGGCATTCACTACAACCAAGGAAATGATCTCCTTGATTATTTAGTGGATCCTTCCGTCTTTGAATATCAAAATGGATATGTCAAAATCCCGCAAGGACCTGGATTAGGAATCGAGATTCATGAAGAGTATGTAAGGGAAATGAGCGAGATTGGACACACCTGGAAAAATCCAGTTTGGCGCCATGTTGACGGTTCAGTTGCTGAGTGGTAGGGATACAGTGCCTACAGCAGCCCTCTAACTTCTACCGTTTTGTAGGGAATAGGGGAGGACAAAATGAAAAAGTACAAAGTAGTAGTGACAGACTATGAATTTCAAACATTGAAACCCGAGCAGGAAGTGCTTTCGCCGCTTAATGTCGATTTCGTAGTCGCTCAGTGTTACACAGAGGAAGAAGTCATCGCCGTTTGCAAGGATGCCGATGCTATTATCAACCAATATGCTCCGATATCTGCAAAGGTGATTGACCAATTAGAGAAATGTAAAGTGATTTCTCGGTACGGAGTCGGTGTCAACACTGTCGATGTGGACGCCGCCACTGAGAAGGGCATTATTGTAGCCAATGTAACGGACTATTCAGTGGATGAAGTATCAGATCATGCATTAGCATTGCTGCTTTCGTTAGCCCGAAAAATTGTTAAGTTAAATGACGAAGTGAAAAGCGGAGTATGGAATTTCAATGTCGGCAAACCAATTTACCGGTTAAGGGGAAGAACGCTCGGTCTTGTAGGGTTTGGAAGAATTCCTCAAGCGTTAGCGAAAAAGGCTCAATCTCTCGGCTTATATGTCATCGCCTATGATCCATATATTCCTGCGAAAGTGGCTAGGCAGTTCAATGTTCATTTAGTGGAACTCAACGATTTATTCCGGCAATCGGACTACATTTCTGTGCATGCCCCCTTAACCAAAGAGACAAAAGGTATGATCAGTGATGAACAGTTTCATCTAGCAAAAAAGGAACTAATCATTGTCAATACAGCCCGCGGTCCCGTTATTGATGAGTCATCTCTAATTCGCGCCTTGCAAGATGGGAAGATTTCCGGTGCGGGACTTGATGTCACCGAATACGAGCCGATTCACCCTGATAATCCTCTTCTTCAGATGGAGAATGTGGTGATTACACCGCATATTGCTTGGTATTCTGAGGAATCCGAAATGGAATTAAAACGAAAAACAGCTCAGAATGTTGCCGATGTACTATCAGGATGTTACCCAAGATATTTAGTCAATCCTCGTGTGAAAGAAAAGGTGCGCTTGAAAGTGAAAGAATCATACGTATAGGAAGATTTATTTCTCAATATATTCAATACGCAAATATCACCAGCACCTTCATCGGCGCCAGCTGTCCGTAACAAGTGGAAGAAAACGTCAAGGCGGTCGATGTGGTGCTTAGCGAAGAAGTGCTTGAGAAAATAGAGGGGGATTTTGGCGTAATCGGAAATGGAGACAGTTGGTGATGCCTGTCTCCTTTTTTCATGGACGAAACGTCCGCTTGTTGTCAGCCTTCAGGAGGGCATTGTTGGTTATGATGTCTTGAGGGCTTAGTCATTTCATGGAGACGCGGTGTCAAATAGAGGGGCTCTTGCAAACATTGGATTCCATTTCTTCGTGAATGGCAGGGGATAATGGTTTTTTTAGGTGGATGAAAAAATCGCTCGTCTAGCGATTCTTGAGGAAATCTTACGGATTTGTATGGCACCTCGCCGTCCACCACCATCCATCTTCCCAAGAAAAAAGGATTTTGGTCTCCAATGGCGAACGATATCGGAAGAGACAATGGTCAGGGGGGATGACGATGGCGATCAGTCATGGAACCTCGCTAGTCCTCGGCTGCCATCAAACTGTGCAAGAGGCCATCCAGCTCTTTTCAGAACACGGGATGGCGGCTGTTGATGTGGTTGATGAACATGGACGGAGCGTTGGACGATGTACGTGGCGGATGTTACTGCGGGCGATAGCGAAGGAAATGGACCGTATGGCGTTGATAGGAGATGTATTGGCCGCGTTTTCTATGGATGGTAAGACGGAGCCGAAAGAAGACAGCATGGAAACGTCCGACGGAGAAGGTGATTCGGGTGCGGCAGCCGAGCTTGAACGGCTGCGGCGCGAGTTGGAAGAGACGCACCGTCTAGCTGAAACGATGAAAACGGTGTTAGATGCGGCGTATGAAGGGGTCGTTGTCGTCGATGGAAACGGTATGGTGCGGGAAATTAATAGGGCGTACTGCCAGTTTCTCGGCATTCGCCGGGAAGACGCCATTGGGAAACATGTAACGGAAGTGATCGAAAATACTCGTTTGCACATTTGTGTACAATCCGGCATTCCGGAACGCGGATATATTCAAAAAATTTACGGTCAACCGATGGTCGTGCACCGCATCCCGATTTGGCGTGACGGCAAAGTAATCGGGGCAGTCGGGATGTTGATTTTTCAAGGGGTATCGGAAGTGTACGCCATTTTTCAACGTCTGCAAGAGCTGTCGCGCGAGGCAAGCAGGAAGGAGAAAAACGAGGCGGAAGCGTCAAAACAAGAGGCGGTTGCATCTGCTGCAGTAGGAGTTGAGCGCATCATTGGCCGTCATCCGACGATCGCTGCGGTAAAGCAGATGATTCGTCGGGCGGCGCGCGTGCCATCGACCGTATTGATTACCGGCGAAAGCGGAACGGGGAAAGAAGTGGTCGCGCGGGCGATCCATGAGGCGGGTGCGCATGCGGACGGGCCGTTTGTCAGTGTGAATTGCGCGGCCATCCCGGAAGCCCTTTTGGAAGCGGAGCTGTTCGGCTATGAGGACGGGGCGTTCACCGGTGCAAAAAAAGGGGGGAAGCCCGGCAAGTTTCAGCTCGCCCACGGAGGGACGCTGTTTCTAGACGAAATCGGTGATATGCCGCTTGCTATGCAGGCGAAAATTTTACGCGTGCTTGAGGAAAAGAAAGTGGAGAAAGTCGGCGGATTATCTGAGACAGAGGTGGATGTGCGCATCATTGCCGCAACGAACAAGCCGCTCGAGGAGATGGTGCGGGACGGAACGTTTCGAGAAGATTTGTTTTATCGCTTAAATATTATCCGCATCCATCTCCCGCCGTTGCGTGAGCGGAAAACGGATATTCCGGCGCTGCTTGCTCATCACATGGAACGGCTTTGCCGGCAGTTTGGCGTTGTATCGAAATCGTTTGCCAAAGAGGCGATGGAGGTGCTGATCAACTATTCATGGCCGGGCAACATTCGTGAGCTAGTCAATGTCGTCGAGTGGTTGATTAGTATGGTGGAAGGGGAGAACATTGAGCGCGAACATTTGCCTGCCTATTTGTCAACTATTCAACCATCGGTCACACCAATGCCGGATGGCGGTGCGAATATCGCTGACCGATGGAAAGAAATAGTCTATCAATCCGAACGTGAACGAATCGCCGCTGCTCTTGTTGCGGCGAATGGCAATAAGGCGGAAGCGGCAAGGAGGCTTGGCATTCATCGGTCTACCTTATATGAGAAGCTGAAAAAATACGGGTTTTGAACGCCCTTCACCTACACAAGAGCCTAGAAGGCGGGGGAAAAATCATCATCTCCCCCTTCGCACAGCCGCCTTCAAGCATAACGAAGATCAAGATGGATAGGATTTTTCAGTCGCCTTTTCTATGAAATTCCCCACTTTCTAAGTAGGAAGGTTTCTCGGTTCGGGATGATCAACAACGGCAGTGGCGCCGTTGTTTTTTGTGGCGAGAGTGAAGGAATGTCGGAAAAGTGTCGGGTAGTGTAGGGAGATTGTTGGGAAGTTGTAGGGAGATGTTCTTTTAAGAAGATGAAAAATTCTTAATTGTGGCTCTACTATAGCTTGGCACGAAGTTTGCATACAGAATGTGTTGAAAGCGTTGTCAAATTAAAGGAGGGGAAATCATGTACGAGTTATTAGTGCCGAATCGGGTCATTTATGGGCGCGATACGTTTCGCGAAGTCGGTCGTCAAGCGAAAACACTTGGAACGAAAGCGCTCATTGTCAGTGACCCGGTGATGGAGAACATCGGTCTTGTCGCACGCTGTGAGCAATATTTGCGGGAAGCGGGGCTGCCGTTGGCCACGTACACAAGGGTCGACACGGAACCGACGGATGTTCATGTGAAAGAAGCGCTTGATGTCTGCCGGAGCGAACAATGCGATGTCATCGTTGCCATCGGCGGCGGCAGCAGCATTGATGCCGCCAAGGCGGTGGCGGTGATGATGACGAATGAGGGAACGATCAGTGACTACGTTGGCAACGCCAAGATGTTCACGAAAAAACCAGTGCCGCTCATTGCTATTCCGACGACGGCCGGTACCGGTTCAGAAGTGACGAAAGTGACAGTTATTATTGATACGAAAACGGATGTCAAAATGATGATTTCCCAGCCGGCGCTCCTTCCGGCGGTGGCCATCGTTGACCCGCTTCTTACCGTTTCCTGTCCGCCTTCTGTGACCGCAGCGACTGGTGTCGATGCGCTCTGCCACTCGATCGAGGCATATATTTCCCGTCGCGCCCACCCGGTGACCGATGTGTTGGCGCTATCCGCCATTGAAGCGATCATCGGCCATTTGCGCCGGGCGTATGAAAACGGACAAGACATTGAAGCGCGAGAGAAAATGGCGATCGCCGCCATGAAGGCTGGCATGGCGTTTTCCAACGCCTCAGTGACGCTTGTACACGGCATGTCGCGGCCGATCGGCGCGCTCTTCCACGTGCCGCACGGCGTGTCCAATGCGATGCTTTTGCCGGGAGTACTCGAATTTACGAAAGAGAGCGCCACAGAACGGTTGGCGGTAATTGCCCGGCTCATTAATCCACAACTTAAAGACGTTTCCGACGCCGAAGCAGCCGATGCGCTCGTTGAGGAAGTGAAGCAGCTTTGCCGGGATTTGCACATCCCGAATATGAAAACATGGGGCATTGACAAAGCGGCATTTGACAAAGCGGTCGATAAAATGGCGGCCGACGCGCTTGCGAGCGGCAGCCCTAGCAACAACCCGAGAGTGCCGACTCATGAGGAAATTGTCGCGCTGTATCATATTTGTTACGACTATCGGTATGATACGAACACGGTCAGTCATTAATGAAGAGACGGTCAAACGAGGGGGAAGAGGATGTTGGGGATGATTGGTTTATTGGCCTCATTAGGGTTGTTGATCTTTTTGACAATGAGGGGGATCAATATCATTATTGCCGCGCTGATCAGTTCGATTCTTGTCGCGCTGACAGGCGGCTTAAACTTAGAAAAAGCTTTGATGGAAAGCTACATGACGGGCTTTACCGGCTATTTCGCCAGTTGGTTCCTTATCTTCTTGGCCGGGGCCATTTTTGGCAAGGTGATGGAAGACACCGGATCTGCCGACTCCATTGCTCATTGGGTCAAAGAGAAGTTTGGCGCTAAACATGCTGTATTGGCGGTCGTTGCTGCCTGCGCCATTATGACATACGGCGGCGTTAGCCTGTTTGTTGTCGGCTTTTCCGTTTACCCGATCGCTGTGTCACTGTTCCGGCAGTCGAATACGCCGCATCGTTTTATTCCGGCCGCCATGGTATTCGGTTCGGTTTCGTTCACAATGACCTCTCCGTATTCGCCGGAGATTCAAAACATCATTCCGACGCAATTTTTCCATACAACGCCGGGAGCTGGGGGATGGGTAGGCCTTTTTGTCGGTGCAACGATTGCCGTGACTGGTTCGCTCTATTTAACGCGTGTTGTCCAAAAAGCGAAACAAAACGGTGAAACATTTTCTTTACCATATCGGACTGATGACATTTCCGGCGAAGTGAGTGAAGTTGCCGCTTCGATCGAGCAAGGTGCCGGCCGTCCGCTGCCGAACATTGTGTGCGCGATGCTTCCGTTAGTGGTGGTGATCGTTTCATTAAACATTTTGGCAAAATTCATTTCTTCGACTTCAGCAGGGGTCGCGTCACTTATCCTTGGTATTGTGCTTTGTTGGGTGTTAAACGCGAAATTCGTTCGCAAATTTTGGGAGTCCATGGCGTCCGGCACTCAAGATGCGTTAGTTGCTGCCGCTAATACGTGCGCCGTCGTCGGCTTCGGGGAGGTCGCGAAAAATGTGCCAGCCTTTCAAAAAGCGGTTGACGTCCTCGTGAACATTCCCGGACCGGAACTGCTCGGATTGGGGTTGGCTGTCACGATTATTTGTGGCATGACCGGGTCGGCTTCTGGCGGTCTCGGTATTGCCTTGCCAATCTTAGCGCCGATCTATATGGCGAAAGGGCTTGACCCCGGTGCCATGCATCGGGTGGCGGCGCTTGCTTCCGGAGGGCTTGATTCGCTGCCGCATAACGGGTATATTGTGACGACAATTCGCGCCGTCTGTCATGAAACACATGAGCGGACGTATAAACCGATATTCGTTCTTTCGGTTGTCATTCCGCTCGCCGGTATGTTCTTGGCTATTCTCTTATACTCTATTTTCTAGAAAGGTGGTTTTATTGATGAGCTCTGTAACCGAAACAAAGACGTTGAAAAACTTTATTGGTGGTCAATGGGTCGCTTCGACATCTGGAAAAGAAGAAATTGTGCCGAATCCGGCGACAGGAGAAGTGCTGGCGAAAGTGCCGATCTCTTCGCGCGAGGAACTTGATGCGGCGGTCGCGGCCGCCAAAGAGGCGTTCCGTGAATGGCGCAAAGTGCCGGTCCCGCGCCGTGCCCGCATTTTGTTCCGCTACCAGCAGCTGCTTGTCGAGCATTGGGAAGAACTTGCCCGTCTCGTGACACTGGAAAACGGCAAAGTATACGAGGATGCGTACGGTGAAGTGCAGCGCGGCATTGAATGTGTCGAGTTTGCGGCTGGGATTCCGACGCTCATGATGGGCCAGCAGTTGCCCGACATCGCGACCGGCATCGAATCGGGCATGTACCGCTATCCGCTTGGTGTCGTCGCCGGCATTACGCCGTTTAACTTCCCGATGATGGTGCCGTGCTGGATGTTCCCACTTGCCATCGCTTGCGGCAACACGTTTGTGTTGAAACCGTCTGAACGGACACCGCTACTTGCCAATCGCCTGGCTGAGCTGTTCACCGAAGCCGGTTTGCCTGCAGGGGTGCTGAATATTGTCCATGGGGCGCACGAGGTCGTGAACGGCATTTTAGAACATAAAGACATTAAAGCCGTCTCGTTTGTCGGCTCACAACCGGTCGCAGAGTATGTATACAAAACAGCTGCCGCCTATGGCAAGCGGGTGCAGGCGCTTGCCGGCGCGAAAAACCATTCGATCGTCATGCCTGATGCCGACCTCGATATGGCGGTAACGAACATCATCAACGCCGCTTTTGGTTCAGCGGGTGAGCGGTGCATGGCGTGCTCGGTCGTTGTTGCCGTCGGCGATATCGCTGACGAGTTGGTGGAGCGGCTCAAACAGGCTGCCGATCGTATTCAAATTGGCAACGGGCTTGACCAAGGCGTCTTCTTAGGCCCGGTTATCCGTGAGTCGCATAAAGAACGAACGATCAAATACATTGAAATCGGTGAAAGAGAAGGAGCGCTGCTCGTCCGCGATGGCCGCCGCGACGCTGCGACAAGCGGGAAAGGGTATTTTGTCGGCCCGACGATTTTCGACCATGTCAAGCCGGGTATGACGATTTGGACCGATGAAATTTTCGCCCCGGTTTTGTCGGTTGTCCGCGCCCGCGATTTGGATGAAGCGATTGAAATCGCCAACCGGTCGGAATTCGCCAACGGCGCCTGCATTTACACGGATAGTGCCAAAGCGATCCGCCAGTTCCGCGAAGAAATCGACGCCGGCATGCTTGGTGTCAACGTCGCCGTCCCGGCACCGATGGCGTTTTTCCCGTTCTCCGGCTACAAAAACTCGTTTTACGGCGACCTCCACGCCAATGGCCGCGACGGCGTTGAATTTTACACGAGAAAGAAAATGGTGACGGCGAGACATTAATGGTAAAGGGGGGGGTCTCAAAAGCAAAGAGACACCCCCTTTCACTGCTAAGCATCTAATGGATTCGTTATTCTATATTGGGTCTTTCACTGAGGACAGACGACTTTTTGTTAGGGTTGCTTCTTTGAAGTTGTTTTTCCGTTTTGTGGTGTAGAGAATATCGAGCGAGTCAAGGTTGACAACAACATGTCCTCAATCACTTGAGAGTTTTCAACCGCCTCCAACACTTATCCCATCACGCTTTGTTGGGTAGATCCGACGAGTTTGGTGAACAAAAGTTCACAACGAAATGGTTCATGAACATTCCACGCGCCGTTATGGAAAAGAAGAGCACAAAAGATGGGGCAATGAGGAAGCCTGCTATATTGTGTAAAAGTCGTGATCTTGTCCAAAGTTTATTACGGAAAACTACACGAGAGATCAAGATGATGATTGGAGAAAAAGCGTTTGATACCGAGTGGTCATTGATGAGCAGGTGGCTAGAATGTTATCTAAATGATTTTCCTTACGGCCAAGCGGTACAATTAGGTTTTGATTCCCAGGAAAATAATAGGAGTGAAGTCGCTGTTAGGCACTTTGCTTAAAAATGGATTTTTTCGCTAAGCATCTTTGCTAGGAGGTTTTGTAGTTAGTCGAAGAAGCGCTGTCGTCTCGCCTACTAAGCTAGGTGTTTTTCTTTTTTAAAACATGTCAATAGTCCCCTTGACAAAATCACATTTACTTATCATTGAAGGTAGGTTGTAAGCGTTTGTAATATAGAAGTACAGTCAAGCAAAAAAGGAGGAACATCTTCATGACGCATACAACCGGAAATGAAACAGGCTTCCGTGTGAAGATTCAACGGTTTGGCAGTTATTTGAGCGGCATGATTATGCCGAATATCGGAGCCTTTATCGCTTGGGGGTTAATTACGGCGTTATTTATCCCGACTGGCTGGTGGCCAAATGAGACGTTTGCCAAGCTCGTCGGGCCAATGATTACGTATTTGCTGCCACTATTAATTGGATATACAGGCGGCAAAATGATTTATGACGTCCGTGGTGGCGTCGTCGGGGCAACGGCGACGATGGGGGTGATCGTCGGCTCGGAAATTCCGATGTTTTTAGGTGCAATGATCATGGGTCCGCTTGGCGGCTATGTGATGAAAAAAGTGGATGCCCTCTTCCAAGGAAAAGTGAAGCAAGGGTTTGAGATGCTTGTTAACAACTTCTCAGCCGGGATTATCGGCGCTCTGTTGACGTTGCTCGCCTTTAAAGGAATCGGTCCGGTCGTCACCGCCATCAGCAAAACATTAGCCTCTGGAGTAGAAAAAATTATCGATTGGCACTTGTTGCCGCTGGCGAGCATTTTCATTGAGCCAGGGAAAGTGCTGTTCTTGAATAACGCGATCAACCATGGGATTTTAAGCCCACTTGGCGTCGAGCAAGCGGCACAAACTGGAAAATCGATTTTATTCTTGTTGGAAACCAACCCTGGTCCAGGACTCGGGATTTTGCTGGCGTACTGCTTGTTTGGTAAAGGAATGGCAAAACAATCGGCACCGGGGGCGGCTATTATCCACTTTCTAGGCGGGATTCATGAAATTTACTTCCCGTACATTCTTATGCGCCCGATCTTAATGTTAGCGGTAATTGCCGGCGGAGTGAGCGGAGTGTTCACGTTTACGGTTCTCCACGCCGGACTGGTAGCCGTGCCGTCGCCAGGAAGCATTTTTGCCCTGCTGGCGATGACACCGAAAGGGAATTACTTCAGTGTGCTTGCTGGCGTGTTTGTCGCCACAGCGGTGTCATTCCTCGTAGCTTCGATTTGCTTAAAAACAGCAAAACAAAACGAAGAGGAAGAAGATTTGACGAAAGCAGCGGAAAAAATGGAACAGCTGAAAGGGAAAAAGAGCCAAGTAGCTGCAACTCTGCAACAAAAAGATGAAGCTGCTTCGGCAGGCGTCGCTTCAGCGGTTCCTGACCGTGTGAAAAAAATTGTGTTCGCGTGTGACGCAGGAATGGGATCGAGTGCGATGGGAGCATCGATTTTGCGAAACAAAGTGCAAAAGGCTGGACTCAGTATCGAAGTAACGAACACCGCGATCAACCAACTGCCGGCAGACGCCGATATTGTTATCACCCATCAAAATTTAACCGACCGGGCGAAAGCAAAATTGCCAAACGCTTACCACGTATCGGTCGAAAACTTCTTGAACAGTCCGAAATACGATGAGTTGATCGAACAGTTAAAACAAAACGCATAACATAGCAGTAGACGCAGGGGAATCATGGCACCTCTGCGTCTTTATTTACACCTTGCGCGAACGGCATTCCTTTGTCTCGGCCTGCACGCATCAGCTTGACTGGCAGACATCTTTTCAAACGACGAAAACGGCCGAGGTATGCGAAATTAAAAACTGTCAACAATAACAATGACGAAAATAAAACATCTAATCATTGTAAAATCGGAAAAAAAGCCCTTACAATAAGAAGGAGAAGAGAATCAAACATTTTAAAAATGTCAACAGTAACGCCCCAAGATAGGAGGTGAACGGCGATGTACGTATCGGCGCGGGAGCGAAAGCTGCTTGAGCGTTTGTTAGTAGGAGGGCGAGAGATAACAGTCGGCGAGCTGGCCGAAGAGCTGAATGTCAGCACCCGCACGATCCACCGCGATTTGCAAGGCCTCGAATCCGTTTTGCGGCACTACGGACTTGAGCTGGTGAAAAAAGCAGGGGTCGGCATTCGTCTCGTTGGGGAAGAGAAACAAAAGCAGGCGCTGGCTGCCGAGCTGCTTCATCTTTCTCACCGTGAATATACGCCGGAAGAACGGCAGTTGATGATTTTAATCGCCTTGTTAGAAGCCGGTGAGCCAGTGAAACTCGTCTCACTGGCGAACGACTTGAACGTCACGGTTGCCACTGTCAGTTTGGATTTGGACAAATTGGAACAAACGGTTGAAGCGTACGGGCTTTCGCTCATTCGCAAGCGCGGGTACGGGGTGGAGCTTGCCGGTTCCGAATCAGCGAAACGGCGTCTCATTAGCGAACTGCTATTCCGCCATGTCAATGAACACGAGTTTTTGGAGCTGATGAAAGAGACGATTCAGAAGCGGTCAGATGATCCGCTTGATACGGTGGCGGAAAAGCTGCTCGGGCTTGTGGATCGAAAAAAGCTTGCCATCATTGAGAAACAAATCGAGCAAGTAAAAGAAAAGCTCCCATTTACGATGGCGGACAGTTCGTACATCGCCTTCGTCGTCCATTTGGCGCTCGCCATCGAGCGCATCAAGCGGGGGGAAGCGATTCATTTCGACCCGCACGATTTGCGGACGCTCCAGGCAGCGAAAGAATTTGCGATCGCCGAAATGCTCGCTGAATCGTTGGAAAGAGCTTTTGGCATTAACATTCCAAAAGAAGAAATCGGCTATATGACGATGCATTTAATGGGAGCGAAATGGCGCAGCCGTCAAGGAATGATGATGGAGGAGCCGAGTTTGGTTGTCGGCATGAAAGCGCAACAGCTCATTCGTTTCGTCAGCCGTGAGCTTGGAGTCGATCTGTCCACCGACCGCACGCTATACGAAGATCTCGTCGTTCACTTAAAACCGGCGTTGTACCGTTTAGAGCACGGGATGGGGGTCGCCAATCCGCTCCTGGATCAAATTAGGAAAGACTATCCGGAGCTGTTTGCGGTTGTCGCCAATGGAACGAAGCAGCTGTTTGGCTACATTCCGGTGCCGGAGGAGGAGATCGGTTACTTGGTGCTCCATTTTGCGGCTGCGCTCATGCGGGAGAAAAAAGGTTGGCGGGCGCTCGTTATTTGTTCGAGCGGGCTCGGAACGGCGAAAATTTTAGCGACAAGGCTGAAAAGAGCGATTCCGGATATCACTGTCATGGAGCAGGCGTCTGTCTTTGAATTGAAAAAGAAAGATTTGCGGGCGTACGACCTCGTCATTTCGACCGTGCCGCTTCCGGAAGAGTACGGGCCGCATGTCATCGTCAGTCCAATGCTCACCGAAGAGGAAGCGCGGGCGATCCGCCAGCGGTTGGAACGGAAAACAGCTGTGGAAAAGCGGAGGGAAAACGAGTCCATTGCACGTCGAAATCGGTCGATGCTCGCCACGATGAAAGCCGTTCGACGCATCAGTGAGACGATCATCCATCTTTTGGACGGTTTTCTCCTTGAGATGGTCACTTGTCGTTCGATCCATGAATTATTGATGAACGCGTGCCGTCGCCTCGAGCGAAACGGGGTTCTTGTCGATGCCAAAGTCGTCATCGAGGAGCTGGAGCGCCGCGAGTCGCTAGGCGGGCTCGGCGTTCCCGGCACGAAGCTGGCGCTTTACCACGCCCGCAGTTTCTCTGTCCTTCGTCCATCGCTGACGATGTACCGGCTTGATGAACCACAAACGGTGGCAGGCATGGACGGGGAGCCGATGGAAGTAAACACGGTTGTACTGCTTCTTGGCCCTGCCGATGCGGATGAAGAGATGCTTTCCGTATTGAGCCAAGTGAGCACTTTGCTCGTCAAGGACGAACAAAGCACGGCCACGTTGGCTCGTGGCGGCGAAAACGAGGTATATTCGCTCGTTAGCAGCCATTTAGAACAATTTTTCGATCATTATTGGACAACAACGAAGGAGTGAAGGTCATGTTGGCTTATTCAATTTTAAAGAAAGAAAACATTGTGCTAAATGCTCAACCAAAAACGAAAGAAGAAGCTATTCGCCTAGCTGGCGAAGTGCTCGTCAAGCAAGGGTATGTGGATCCATCGTATATTGATGCAATGCTTGAGCGCGAACAGTTGACGACTACGTATATCGGCAACAATGTCGCTATCCCGCACGGAACGGAAGAAGCGAAATCGCTCGTTAAGCAGTCCGGCATTTCGATCGTGCAAGTTCCAGGAGGCGTCGACTTTGGCGGGGGCAACCAAGCAACGATTGTCATCGGCATCGCCGGAAAAGACGGAGAACATTTAGACATTCTTTCGAAACTCGCGCTCGTCTGCGCGGAAGCGGACAATGTTGCGGCTATGGCGAACGCCAAAACAGCGGAGGAAATTCTTACGCTGCTTAATGAGGTGAACGGCTGATGAGGGCCGTTCACTTCGGCGCAGGTAATATTGGCCGCGGTTTTATCGGCAGCCTGCTTGCAGCGTCGGGATATGATGTCGTGTTTGTCGATGTCAACGAACAAATTGTCCGCCTGCTGAAGGAGCGGGGAGAGTATCGCGTTATTATTGCCGGCGAGCGGCAGGAAGAACAATGGGTGCGCGGTGTTTCCGCACTCAACAGTCAAACCGAACAGGATGATGTCATTGAGGCGATCGCGTCCGCTGATTTGGTGACGACTGCGGTCGGCCCGCACATTTTGCCGGTCATTGCGCCCGTCATCGCCGCCGGATTGGAGCGACGATTCACAGTTCATCAGAAGCCGCTTCACGTCATTGCATGCGAAAATATGATCGGCGGCACGGAAACGCTGAAACAGTATGTCGTTACCCATCTTTCCGAAGCCGGACGGCAGCTGGTGGAAGAATGTGTCGGGTTCCTTAACTGCGCGGTCGACCGCATCGTGCCGAATCAGACGAATGACGATCCACTCGCTGTCACGGTTGAGCCGTTTTTCGAATGGGCGATTGAGACGAAAAACACTATCGGCGCCGTTCCCCCGATTCAAGGGGCACATTTTGTCGCTGACCTAGGACCGTATATCGAGCGCAAATTGTTTACAGTTAATACCGGCCATGCGTTGGCTGCCTATTTAGGTTATCAAAAACAATACCGAACGGTTCAGGAAGCGATGAAGGATAGCGGCATCCGGGAGAGTGTCGAGCAGGCGCTCCGCGAGTCAGGCGCCGTCTTAGTGAAAAAGCACGGCTGGGATGAACAAGAGCACCGTTCGTATATTGAAACGACGATCGGACGTTTCACCAATCCGTCCCTTTCCGATGACATCGTCCGCGTCGCCCGTTCACCAATCCGCAAGCTCGGGCCGAACGATCGGCTTGTCGCACCGGCTGTGCAATATTACACTTTATTCGAACGTGTGCCGTCCGGACTTGTCAAAGGCATTGCTGCGCTGCTGTTGTTTGATGAGACCGGCGATGCCGAAGCAACTGCTCTCCAGCAAACGATCGAACAGAGCGGTGTCGAAGGGGCGCTCGTCCAATATGCCGGGCTTGACAATAGCCATCCGCTCGTCGTGGCGGTGAAGGAAGAATATGCTCAAATGAAGCAAATGTATTCGCGTTAAACTCAGATATCCTCTCATATTCTGTCGTCGACCTCCAATCGTGTAAAAATCCCCGGGGGTCGACGACAAGAATTTTTTATACTGAAATCCTACAACCATCAAGCATTGGTATTATTGACATAATTTTCGGAACGTGATATCTTGAATGTAGCCTTGGAAGAAAAAGCCCAATATAATAAGAATTTTTGGGGTTTTTATCGTACCTATGAGGGATTGAAACTAAGCTATCGTATGTGTTAGCGACACCGCAGACGAGTTTTTATCGTACCTATGAGGGATTGAAACGCGGGTAAATGTGTACATTTTGTACATGTGGAGGTAGGTTTTTATCGTACCTATGAGGGATTGAAACCAGGATATTGATATCGAACTCGATAATCTTCGATATCTGTTTTTATCGTACCTATGAGGGATTGAAACTGCGAGAGGAGGAGCGACATGCGCAAGTGGTACGTGAGTTTTTATCGTACCTATGAGGGATTGAAACTATAGCCGCAGATAAAATGGCAGTTGGGACAGCCACAGGTTTTTATCGTACCTATGAGGGATTGAAACCCATCGGCAATGCATTGGCACCCGCGATTGAAAAAGGTTTTTATCGTACCTATGAGGGATTGAAACAAGGAGCGAGCAGACGCGAGCGACGGAAGGGGGAGCGGTTTTTATCGTACCTATGAGGGATTGAAACATAACATCCGCGTCCACCGCATGGCCAACAGCGAGGTTTTTATCGTACCTATGAGGGATTGAAACCGCTCAACGGTACAGTGTTGACTATCGGTGATTTGTGTTTTTATCGTACCTATGAGGGATTGAAACAAGATTCATCTGCTGTACCAACCAACAAAACAAAAGTTTTTATCGTACCTATGAGGGATTGAAACGATCGCCTGTAATACGATACTGGAACGTTACACCTGCGTTTTTATCGTACCTATGAGGGATTGAAACTCAGCAAATCCTAGCGGCGTTAGATCCAGAAGCGACCGTTTTTATCGTACCTATGAGGGATTGAAACTTTGACGAGCATCCTGAAGTGGCCTGAGGGTTGAATTTTTATCGTACCTATAAGGAGTTCACTTTCTTTCGTTAGCTTTGGAAGCCAGTACGGCTAGGACATTTCCATCAAGGCGGCTGGGACGGTACGAGATGAAAGGCTGCTTGCGTCGTGGAACTGAGGAATTCTTGCTTTAAGTAAAGGGAAAAGGGAGTTGTTCCCCGATTATTTCCTTAAGAATTCATACCTCATCTTATCTTCGTTTTTTATATTGATGAAAAAAATATTGTAAACCGCTTTCACTTGTTTTATAATAAAGCTAAACCGGTTTATGAAAGCGCTTTTGAACTAAATCGATTTAGTACAAGAGAGGGATTCTGTTGAAAAAAGTAACGATGGCTGATGTCGCGAAACTGGCCAACGTTTCCAAAAGCACGGTCTCGCAATATTTGAATAAACGCTATGAATATATGAGTGAAGAAACAAGAAAGCGCATTGCCCAGGCGATCGAAGAACTCGGCTACCAGCCGAACGTGATCGCCCGCAGTTTGAAGCAAAAGACAACAGCGACGATCGGCGTCATTGTGTTTAATATGCTTCATATGTTGACGACGCAAGTGCTACACGCTATTGAAGAAGAATGCCAAAAGCGTGAGTTTCAAGTGATCGTCTGCAACTCCGGCGATGACCCGGAAAAAGAGAGAAAATATATCGATATGCTGCTCGCGAAACAAGTGGACGGGTTGATCGTCTTTCCGACGGGAAAAAACGAAGACGTTTACCATCGCCTTGTCGCCGAGCGGTTTCCGATCGTCTTTGTCGACCGGATGGTGCCGGGGGTTGAGGCCGATAGTGTGCTGTTGGACAACTTTGGTGCGGCAGAGATGGCGGTTGATTATTTGGCCGCCCATGGTTATGACCGTATCGCTATTGTCACTCCGCCGCTTGTCGCCCACAACGTGCCGCGGATGGAACGGCTTCAAGGGTTTCGGATGGCGATGGAAAAAAGAGGCCTTAAAGTTGATGATAGGAGTGTGATCGCTGCCGAGGCCGCCGAGCTGCCTGGGGAATTGCAAAAGCGGTTCGCTGCCCCTGAACGGCCGAACGCGTTGTTTGCAATTAACGACTTAACATTAATGGGCATTTTACGGTTCGTGAAAGAAACTGGCATTCGCGTGCCGGATGAGTTAGGACTGATTAGCATTGATGATGTGCCATTTGCCGATATTTACACGCCGATGCTGACGACGATCGCCCAGCCGACGTTTGCGATGGGGAAAAAAGCAGCTGAACGCGTGTTCGAGCAAATGGATCAGGAGCGAACGCGCAAACCGCGTGTGTTTCGTTTCTCCCCGACATTGGTGGAACGGACATCGATCAGATGAGAAAGCAGATAAGGAGGGAGGAGAAACGATGGCGATTTCTGAGGATGTTGTCATTGGCATTGATATTGGAACGACAAGCACGAAAGCGGTTGTTTTCGGAGAACGGGGGCGGGTATTAGCTTCCCACGCGGTTGATTATCCAATCATCCAGCCGCATCCGGGATTTGCGGAACAGGACCCGGAAGAGCTGTTTGCCGCGGTCATTCAAGCGGTCGGGGCGGTGACGGTCCGCCATGGGATTCGTCCCCAGCAGGTGAAGGCGATTGGATTGAGTGCGGCGATGCACTCGATGATGGCGCTTGACGAATCAGGACGGCCGCTCACTCGCTTAATCATCTGGGCCGACAACCGGAGCGTCGTTCAGGCGGAGCGATTGTTGAAAGAGCATCATGGACTTGATATTTACCGGCGGACGGGGACGCCAATTCATCCGATGTCCCCATTGCCGAAATTGCTTTGGCTGAAAGAGGAGGAGCCGGATGTATTCCGACAGGCGCACCGTTTCGTGTCGGTGAAAGATTATGTGCTGTATCGGCTGTACGGTGACTATGTCACCGACCATTCGCTCGCCTCAGCGACGGGCTTGTTCCGCCTCGATACGCTCGATTGGGATGAGGATGTGCTTTCACTTCTTGGCATTGGCCGCGAACGCCTGCCTCGTTTGGTTCCAGCCACGCACATTCTGCAAGGAATGAACAAAGAATGGGCCGATAAAATGGGGGTATCTCCTGATGTTCCAGTCGTCATCGGTGCGAGCGATGGCGTGCTCGCCAACATCGGTGTCGGTGCCGTGCTCCCAGGTGAGGCGGCCATTACGATCGGGACGAGCGGGGCGGTGCGGACGATTGCGACCACACCGACAACCGATGAAAAAGGCCGAACGTTTTGTTATGCGTTAACCCCTGGTTATTGGGTCGTTGGCGGGCCGACGAACAATGGCGGTATTTTGCTTCGGTGGCTGCGCGATGAGTTTGGCGCCCAAGAGCGAGAAGTGGCGAAAAAGCTTGGCGTCGATCCATACGACTTGTTGACGAAGTATGCGGAACGCGTTCCACCCGGAGCGGAAGGATTGGTGTTTTTGCCATTTTTATCGGGCGAGCGGGCCCCATATTGGAACGCGAATGCACGCGGAACATTTTTTGGCCTTGGCCTTCACCATAAGCGCGAACATTTCATTCGTGCCGTGATGGAAGGCGTCTGCTTCAGCATCGTATCGGTGGCGCTTGCCATTCGCGACGTGACAGGACCAATGGCGGAAATCCGCGTCTCAGGCGGTTTTGCAAAATCTCCATTTTGGCGGCAAATGCTTTCTGATATGCTCGGCAAACCGCTCATCGTGCCGCAGACGCACGAGGCGTCGGCGCTGGGGGCGGCTGCGGTGGCGCTTCATGCGTTAGGTGAAGTGCCGTCCTTAGAGATGGTGAAAACGTGGATTGATACGACGGCTCGCCATGAACCGAAGGAGGAACATACGCTTATTTACGCAGAGTTGTTTGATTTGTATGCCCGTTTGTATGAGCGGTTAAAAGCGGAGTTTGATATCATCGCTGCGTTTCAGCGGCGGAGTGGGTAAAGGGAGGAAGACTAAATCGATTTAGCTGGCTATGATCGGGCGCTAAATCGATTTAGCCCTTTCCTTCAAAGATCTGAAAACGTTTGCTTTGTTCACTAAATCGATTTATCTCAAAGATAAAGGGGGAGCTTGTGATGGAAATCGCCATTGTTGTTGCTGCTATTATCGTGTTATTATTGCTCATTACTATGGCGAAAATGCATCCGTTTGTCGCACTCATTTTAGTGTCCGTCGGCGTCGGACTGGCGATGGGCATGCCGCTTATCGCGCCGTCTCCGGAAACGCCGGGCATCATTGACTCGATCAAGGCGGGGCTTGGCAACACGCTCGGCTTTTTGGCGATCGTCTTGGCGCTCGGGACGATGCTCGGCAAAATGATGGCCGAATCAGGCGGCGCCGAGCGCATTGCGAAAACGTTGATCGACCGCTTTGGCCAAAAACGCGTCCATTGGGCGATGATGGTCGTCGCCTTTTTAGTCGGCATTCCGGTCTTTTTCCAAGTCGGGTTTGTCTTGCTTATTCCGCTCGTCTTTACGATCGCGATGGAAACGGGCATTTCACTTGTGACGATCGGCATTCCGCTTGTCGCTGGTTTGTCTGTCGTGCATGGGCTTGTCCCGCCGCACCCAGCCGCGATGGCGGCAGTCGGCATTTTTAAGGCGGATGTCGGAAAAACGATTCTTTACTCGATCATCGTCGGCTTGCCGACCGCCATTATTGCCGGTCCGCTGTATGGCAAATGGATCGGTTCGCGCCTGCACAAAACAGTGCCGGCGGAGATTGCCGAACAGCTTGTGCAGCATAAAGAAGCACGTGAGCTTCCTGGCTTTGGCAATACGCTGTTCACGATTTTGCTTCCGGTCATTTTGATGTTGATTGCCTCTGTGGCAAACGTGACGCTTGATCAAAAGTCAGAAGCGGCGAAAGTGTTGCGCTTTATCGGCGACCCGATTGTTGCGCTCTTGATCGCGACGGTTTATTCGTTCTTCAGCTTAGGCTACGCCCGCGGCTTCAACCGCGACGCTGTCTTGAAATTTGCCAACGACTGCCTCGGCCCGGTCGCGAACATCCTGCTTGTCATCGGGGCGGGCGGCGCATTCAACAAAGTGCTGCTTGATTCCGGCATCGGCGAACAAATCGCGGAAGTGGCGAAACACTCGCACTTCTCTCCGCTCCTGTTAGGCTGGGGCATTGCGGCGCTCATTCGCGTAGCGACGGGATCGGCGACCGTCTCGATGATGACCGCTGCCGGCATCGTTGCCCCCATCGCGGCTACCATGCCGGGAACGAATATGGAACTGCTTGTCTTGGCGACCGGCGCGGGTTCGTTGATCTTGTCGCACGTCAATGACTCCGGCTTCTGGATGATCAAAGAATATTTCGGCATGACGGTGAAAGAAACGCTCATGACATGGACAGTCATGGAAACGATTATTTCGGTGGTGGCGTTTGTCTTCATTTTGTTATTGAATATGGTTCTCTAGCCTTTTCCAGGCAAGACGCTCGTTTTTAGAAGAACGGGCGTCTTATTTTTATATGTCCTTTTGTTATATTTTATATTATAATTATGTAATAAAAAATGACATAAGGAGTGACGCCTGTTGATTTTTGCGAGACGTGCGGAACGAAAAATAAAGCGCGAACTGGATCAGCCTCGACGTGAGGAAACGCAGGGAGGACCGCAACAAATTGCAAGGCAAATTGTTGTGGCGGTTGATCAGCTCAAAGCAGCGATGGAACAGATGAAGATGGCGGCACTTTCGCTGAATGACATTTCCGATTCAAGCCGGAATAGTGCGGCAGAGCTGATGGACCATAGCGAGAAAACGGTGGAGTATACGGAAAAAGTGGCGAACAAAATGCGAACAATCGAGGAGGCGGCTAGGGAAATCGCTGCATCTTCGCGTGATATGTATGCGAGCAGCCAGCAGTTTTCCGAACATTGGCTGCATTCATGGAATTCATTGGAGACGTTGCAAAAAGAAATTCGAACACTGCGCTCCCACCATGAAACGTTATTGGAACAAATGGACCATCTCGTTCATCATTCGCGACGCATCAATGAAATTATATCAGCGATCGGCGAGATTTCGCAGAAAACGAAAATTTTGTCGCTCAATGCCAATATTGAGGCGGCTCGTGCGGGAGAACATGGGCGCGGGTTTGCGGTCGTCGCGCGGGAAATCGGCATGTTGGCGAATCAAACGTCGGAAGCTGTCCAGCAAACGCAAGACATTTTGTCGCTCATTCAACGCGAAATCGCAGCGACGACCGATATCGTTCGCGAAGAAACAAAGCAAATCGATGTCGAAGAAAAAGAGATGGAAGCGATTATGGCGTTCCTTCATTCGTTGCAGCGGCAGCTGAATGATATGACGGACCTCGTCTCCTCTTCTGTCCAGTCGGCGTCTGGACAGTCGGACAGTGTGAAAGAAATCGCCGGCCTGCTTGAAGAAATCGTGCAATTGAGCCGGGAAAATCAACGGTTTGTCGAGCGAGTGACTGCGGATATGAACGAACAGCACGAGAGCGTCGGACAGATTTTACGCATTAATGAAGCGCTGCAAAAGACAGCGGAGGAGCTGCAGCAAACGGTCGGACGTGATTGGATGAGAGAAACGATTTCTGTCGATGATGCGGTCGTGAAAAACACGATTCAGAAACTATCGGCTTTGCTTCAGTCAGCTCCGTTGGAACAAATGGATGAGGCCATGCATCAACGCGTGCTGGATCGATTTTTATCTGAGAATGGAGAGATTGAGGCTGTCTGGTCGAATCGTCTTGATGGGGCGTTTGTCTATTCGAATCCGCCGGCGGGCTTGGTCAACGCCAAAGTCCGGTCGTGGTTTCAGGAAGCTTGTAGAGGAACAGTGTATGTTTCCGATCCGTATGTATCGGCATTGACGAAACATCTTTGCGTCACGGTGTCCGCTCCCATTAGGGATCATAACGGTCAAATTGTCGGGGTCATTGGAGTGGATTTGTCGCTTGTGAAATGAACGCTGCCCCAAAAAGGTGCATGTGTGCCTTTTTGGGGCATGTTTTGTTTTTCGACCTGGCTGATTGGTCGGAAGATGATTGATAATAAATATAACAAAAATATGTAATAAAATATGACAAATATGTTGAGTCCGTGAAACGTGGGCCTTATACTGCTAATCAAGAACAAATCCTCAACGTGGAGAACATGCATCGCTTTTGAGGAACAAGGGAGGGATGCGCTCTTTTAGATGAACGAGGGGCAGGAATTCATCGATGTTTCAAATGAATAGGGGGAAGGGTGTGCGAATGAAACCAGCATTCATGTGGAAATTATGGCTGCTTTTATGCGTCAGTGTTTTTGCTCTTGGGGGATGTGCGGCGTCATCAGCAGTGGATCAAGCCAAAAACGAGAATCAAAATGATTCATCTTCGGCTGGCAAAGAAGGGGATGTGGTCAAAGTAGGAATCCTGCACTCGTTAAGCGGAACGATGGCCATCAGTGAAGTGTCGCTGCGCGATGCCGAGTTAATGGCCATTGAGGAAATCAATGCATCGGGCGGGCTGCTCAGCAAGAAGATTGAACCGGTTGTGGAAGATGGAGCGTCCGACTGGCCGACATTTGCCGAAAAGGCGAAAAAATTGCTGCAAAAAGATCAAGTGGCCGCCATTTTCGGCGGTTGGACATCGGCGAGCCGCAAGGCGATGCTTCCGGTTGTGGAGCAAAACAACGGGCTGCTTTGGTATCCGGTGCAATATGAAGGGATGGAGTCGTCTCCGAACATCTTTTACACTGGGGCGACGACGAATCAACAAATCGTTCCAGCGGTCAGCTGGCTCCTGAAAAACCGCGGCAAGACGTTTTTCTTGCTTGGATCGGATTACGTCTTTCCGCGGACAGCGAACAAAATCATCAAGGCCCAGTTGAAGGCCGAAGGTGGGCAAGTGGTCGGGGAAGAATATACGCCGCTCGGCCATACCGATTATAGCACCATTATCAGCAAAATCAAACAAGTGAAACCGGCTGTCGTCTTCAATACGCTCAACGGCGATAGCAATGTCGCCTTTTTCAAACAGTTGAAAGACGCTGGCATCACACCGAAAGACGTGACGGTGATGTCCGTCAGTATCGCGGAAGAAGAAATACGCGGGATCGGGCCGGATGTGTTGGCTGGTCACTTGGCTGTGTGGAACTATTTTCAGACGACCGATACACCGGAAAATAAGGCGTTTGTACAAAAGTATAAAGAAAAGTACGGGCAAGACCGCGTGACCGATGATCCGATTGAAGCGGCGTATACAGCCGTTCATTTATGGGCCGAAGCAGTGAAAAAAGCCGGCTCCTTTGATGTGGATCAAGTGAAAAAAGCGGCGGCCGGCCTTGAATACAAGGCGCCGGAAGGAACGGTGAAAATTGACGGGGAAACGCAGCATTTATGGAAAACGGTGCGCATTGGTGAAATCCAAGCGGACGGACAATTCAAAGAGTTATGGAATTCCGGTCAGCCGGTGAAGCCGGATCCGTATTTAAAAAGCTACCCATGGGGGAAAGGATTAAGTGAATAGTTGCATGGGGAGGAAGGCATGTCCTTCCTTCTTGCCCAGCGGACATGAGAGGGGGACGGCGATGTTTATTGACCAATTATTCAACGGGCTGAGCGTCGGTTCGATTTTGCTTTTGATCGCCATTGGGTTGGCGATCACCTTTGGATTGATGGGCGTCATCAATATGGCGCACGGTGAACTGATGATGGTCGGCGCGTACACAACCTACGTCATTCAACAAATCTTTGCCCATCATGCGCCGCAATCAGCGGGGATGTACTTTGTCATTGCCATTCCGTCGTCGTTTCTCATCGCTGCCTTGCTTGGGTGGGGGTTGGAAAAAAGCTTGATCCGCCATTTGTACCACCGCCCGCTGGACAGTTTGTTGGCGACATGGGGGATCAGTTTGATTTTGCAACAGACGGCCCGCCTCATCTTTGGGGCGCCCAACGTGGCGGTTGTGCCGCCAAGCTGGCTGGATGGTGGAATCCGCTTGTTTGGGGCGGTGTTTCCGTATAAACGGTTGTTTATTCTCTGTCTTGTATTGGCGATCGTGTTCTTTCTTTATATGTATTTAACGAGAACAAGAGCTGGCCGACGCATTCAGGCTGTCACCATGAACCGGCCGATGGCGGCCTGTCTCGGCATTGCCACGCAGAAAGTTGATGCATACTCGTTTGCGATCGGTTCAGGATTGGCGGGGGTGGCGGGATGTGCGTTGACCTTGCTTGGGCCGATTGGGCCGACGATCGGCACGTACTATATTGTCGATGCATTTATGGTCGTCATTTTAGGAGGAGTGGGAAAACTGGCTGGGACGCTGCTGGGAGCGTTTGGCCTCGGCTTAATCTCCACCTTTGTCGAATATTCCACAAGCGCCACCATCGCCAAAGTCATTGTGTTCGTTCTCATTATTGCGTTCTTGCAATGGAAACCGTCCGGTCTTCTTAGCTTGAGGACGCGGTCGCTCGATTGAGGGGAGGAAGCATCGTGAACAAACGTTGGGGATACTGGCTGTTTTTCGTTGCTTTGTTTTTGGCGCCATTTTATTTAACGGAGTTTCGCCTGTCTTTGCTTGGCAAATTTCTTTGCTTTGCCATCGTGGCGGTCGGCATTTCTCTCATTTGGGGATATACCGGCATTTTGAGCCTCGGCCATGGGGTGTATTTTGGATTGGGTGCTTATTGCATGGCGATGTATTTGAAGCTCGAAGCTTCGCGAGGGCATTTGCCTGATTTTATGGAGTGGAGCAGCGTGCGCGAACTGCCGTGGTTTTGGAAGCCGTTTGCGCATCCTGTCGTGGCCGTCATAGCAGCGATCGTCTTGCCTACATTGCTGGCTGCCCTATTAAGCTATTTCACGTTTAAAAATCGGATTCAAGGCGTCTATTTTTCTCTCCTTTCCCAGGCGGTTGTTGTCGTGTTTGTTACGCTGTTTATCGGCAAGCAAGAATGGACGGGTGGAACGAACGGCTTGACCAATTTTTCGACCGTGTTCGGCTTTTCGTTATCATCGCCGCTTACGCAAATTGTGTTGTATTGGCTGACAGCAGCTGTTCTTGCCCTCATTTTCGTTATGACGCGCCGTCTAACGACTGGTCGGCTAGGAAAAGTGCTCATTGCCATTCGCGACGCTGAAAATCGGGTTCGTTTTTTAGGGTTTAATCCGACCGTCTATAAAGTGTTTGTGTATAGTTTGTCAGCCGCCTTTGCCGGAGTGGCAGGCGCATTGTTTGTCCTGCAAGTCGGGCTCATTTCCCCGGAGATGATGGGGATTATTCCTTCAATCGAAATGGTGCTGTGGGCTGCTGTCGGCGGACGCCACTCGCTCATGGGCGCGATTATGGGCGCGATCGTCATGAACACGGCGAAAAGCTTTTTAAGCGAAAATTATCCAGATCTATGGCTGCTTTTGTTAGGCGCCTTGTTTGTCGTTGTTGTGCTGTTTGTTCCGAAGGGATTGGCGGGCATTTATGAATCGCTCGCTGCCGTTCGCATCAAAGAAAAAAGGGGGCATGAATGTGAAGCCCGTGTTGATGTGTCGTGACGTCGTCGTTGACTTCGATGGATTTCGCGCTTTGCAAGGCGTCGATCTCGCGGTTTACCCCCATGAAGTGCGATTTTTGATCGGTCCGAACGGAGCGGGAAAAACGACGCTGCTCGATGTCATTTGCGGGCGGACGAGAGCGACGGACGGGCGGGTGCTGTTTTTTTTCCATGACATCACGCAACGGCCGGAATATGAGATCGTGCAAATAGGCATCGCCCGGAAGTTTCAAAGCCCTTCCATTTTTCCGTTTTTGACGGTGTGGGAAAATATGGAGTTAGCCATGCGACAAGATCGGCGTCTGCGTTCCGTTTTGCGGGCGAAGTTGACTGGAGAAGAGAAAGAAATGATGGCAGCACAGCTAGAGAAAATTGGATTGCTCGATGAACGTCATCGCTTAGCGGGCTCACTGTCTCATGGCCAAAAGCAGTGGTTGGAAATCGGCATGCAGCTCATTCAGCGTCCGCAGCTCCTCCTATTGGATGAGCCGATCGCCGGCATGAGTGCGGCGGAGCGGGAGCGCACGGGGGAATGGCTCCATGAAATGGCCGAACATTGTGCGGTCATTATTGTCGAGCATGATATGGACTTTGTCCGCCGCTATTCCAAACAAGTGACAGTCATGCATGAAGGAAAAGTATTGTGCGAAGGATCGATGGATGAAGTGCAGCAAAACGAACAAGTGATCGATGTGTACCTTGGAAGGGGGAAAAACGCGTGCTGCGCCTCCGGGATGTAACGGCTGGCTATGACGGAAGTGTGGTGCTCGATCATGTTGACATGGATGTTCCTCTTGGTCGGGTGACGGCGGTGTTGGGCAGAAACGGGGTTGGAAAAACGACGTTGATGAAAACGATCATCGGGTTGATTCGCCCGATGTCAGGCGTCATCGAATGGGAGGGGGAAGATATCACGCGATGGCCGCCGGAGCGGCGGGCGCGAGCGGGGATCGGCTATGTGCCGCAAGGGAGGGAAATTTTTTCGGCGTTGACGGTGGAGGAAAATATTCTTCTCGGGCTGGAAGCGCAGGCCGAAAAAGTCCGTCCCCAGCCGACCCTTGATGAAATGTACGCGCTGTTCCCGATTTTAAAAGAGATGCGCCAGCGAAAAGGAGGAGATTTAAGCGGCGGACAGCAGCAACAGCTGGCCATTGCCCGCGCGTTGGCCGGCCGGCCGAAACTGCTCTTGCTTGATGAACCGATGGAAGGCATTCAGCCCTCGATCGTTGCGTTGATTCATGATGCGATTATGAAAATTGCCAAAGAAAAGCAGGTTGGCATCATATTGGTCGAACATAACGTGGAGCTGGCGTTTTCTTGTGCTGATCGTTTCTATATTTTGGATCGCGGCGCTGTCGTGGCGAAAGGGGATGTCGATGGGGCTGATTTGACTTATATTCAATCGTTTCTTGCTGTTTAAGCAGCAGACAGCGGTGTTAGCGAATGAGAGATTTTTTGAACCTGCGAGTATAGGCGGGAGCATTCAAGAGGGGGGAAGAGATGAGTGAAACTGACTCCGCGTGAACAGGAAAAGCTGCTGATCGTCGTTGCCGCTGATTTGGCGCGCCGCCGGAAAGAGCGGGGCTTGAAGCTAAATTATCCGGAAGCGGTGGCGCTCATTACGTATGAACTGATGGAAGGAGCCCGCGACGGGCGGACGGTGGCGGAGTTGATGCAATACGGCGCAACGATTTTGACGCGCGATGATGTGATGGAAGGCGTCGCTGACATGATCGACGAGATTCAAGTCGAGGCGACGTTTCCGGACGGCACGAAACTCGTCACGGTCCACCAGCCGATCCGGTCGTAATAGCGCCGGCCGATTCCGATGAAGGTGGATAAAGGAGTGATCTTATGATCCCAGGAGAATACCGATTGCGCGACGAACCGATTGTGTGCAACCGGCAAAAGCCGGTTACGAAGCTGACGGTCATAAACCGCGGCGACCGCCCGGTGCAGGTCGGTTCCCATTTTCACTTTTTTGAAGTCAATTCGTTTCTCGAATTTGACCGACAGGCCGCATACGGAAAACATTTGAACATCCCAGCCGGGACAGCGGTCCGTTTTGAACCCGGGGATGTGAAGCAAGTGGAGCTCGTCCCGTTCTCCGGCAAGCGCCGGGTGTACGGACTAAACAATATGGTCAACGGTCCGCTTGATGACAACGGGAAGGAGGGAGCAAGAGAATGAGTTTTTCCATGTCAAGACGGCAATACGCGGATATGTTTGGACCGACGACCGGGGACTGCATCCGGTTGGCGGACACAGACTTATGGATTGAAATTGAGCATGACTATACCGTTTACGGCGATGAAGTGAAATTCGGCGGCGGGAAGGTGATTCGCGACGGGATGGGGCAGCATCCGCTCGCTGTCCGCGACGAAGCGGTCGATTTAGTGTTGACGAACGCCGTCATCGTTGATTACACCGGCATTTACAAAGCCGATATCGGGGTCAAAGATGGAAACATCGCCGCCATCGGCAAGGCGGGGAATCCGCTGTTAATGGACGGCGTCAATATTGTCATCGGCGCCTCAACGGAAGTGATCGCGGCCGAAGGGAAAATCGTGACCGCTGGAGGAGTGGATGCCCATATCCATTTCATTTGCCCGCAGCAAATCGAAACCGCCCTGTCATCCGGCATTACGACGATGATTGGCGGCGGGACCGGGCCGGCGACCGGAACGAATGCCACGACGTGCACGCCGGGAGAGTGGAATATTTACCGGATGCTTGAAGCCGCCGAAGCGTTCCCAATGAATCTTGGGTTTTTAGGAAAAGGCAACGCGTCGGCGAAAGAGCCGATCGCGGAGCAAGTGCGCGCGGGCGCGGTGGGACTTAAGCTTCATGAAGACTGGGGAACGACGGCGGCAGCGATTGATGCGTGCTTGCAAGTGGCTGATGAGTACGATGTGCAAGTCGCCATTCATACCGATACGTTGAATGAAGGCGGGTTTGTCGAGCATACACTGAAGGCCATTAACGGACGTGTCATCCATACATACCATACGGAAGGGGCGGGAGGCGGACATGCGCCCGATATTATGAAAGTCGCCAGCTTCCCGAACATTTTGCCTTCTTCCACGAACCCGACGCGGCCGTATACGAAAAACACGCTCGATGAGCATTTAGATATGTTAATGGTGTGTCATCATTTAGATCCGTCCGTTCCAGAAGACATTGCCTTTGCTGATTCGCGCATCCGCAAAGAAACGATCGCGGCAGAAGACATTTTGCACGACATCGGCGCCTTCAGCATGATCAGTTCCGACTCGCAAGCGATGGGACGGGTCGGTGAAGTCATTTTACGTACGTGGCAAACGGCCGACAAAATGAAAAAACAGTTTGGCCGCTTGCCGGAGGAAACGGGGCGAGGCGATAATGTCCGCGTCAAACGGTACGTAGCCAAATATACGATCAACCCGGCTATCACTCATGGCATCGCGGAGTATGTCGGGTCAGTCGAAGTCGGAAAATTCGCAGATTTGGTCGTTTGGCATCCCGCTTTTTTCGGGGTCAAGCCTGAGCTCGTCATCAAAGGCGGGATGATCGCCTACAGCGTGATGGGCGACCCGAACGCCAGCATTCCGACGCCGCAGCCCGCTCTGTACCGCCCGATGTTCGCCAACTATGGCGCCGCCGTCGCGAAAACGTCCATTACGTTTTTGTCCAAAGCGGCGTTCGAATGCGGCGTCCCTGACAAACTGCGATTGCACAAAATCGTCAAACCGGTTGGAAACATTCGTTCGTTAACGAAACACGATATGGTGTTCAACAACGCCATGCCTCAAATCGATGTCGATCCGCAAACGTATGAAGTGAAGGTCGATGGGCGGCTCATCACGTGCGAACCGGCTGAAGTTGTGGCCATGGCGCAACGATTTCTGTTTTGAGGTGATGATGATGATTGTAGAAACGGTTATCGGCAACATTCGAGCTCTTTCTTCTCTCCCCCCGCACATCGAACGGGTGTACATGCCAAGCGATGATTTAGTAAAACGAATTCAGCGGGTGGTGACCGACCATGGGAGGGAGATTGGCATTCGCTTGAAAGAAGCGAAAGAATTGGTAGACGGAGATGTGTTATGGATGGATGAGCATAATGCCATTGTCGTATCCGTTCTTCCCGATGATTTGCTTGTCATCCAGCCTGTTTCCATGAAACAAATGGGGGAGATTGCTCATCAGCTCGGCAACCGCCACTTGCCCGCCCAATTCGAGGAAGGGGAAATGCTCGTCCAATACGACTATTTAGTCGAAGAGCTGCTCCAGCAACTCGGCATCCCGTACAAGAGGGAAAAACGGAAAGTAAAACAAGCGTTCCGCCATATCGGGCATCGCCATGACTGACCAACAGTTGTTGTGGCTGCTGCAGCTCTCCGATTCGAATTTTCCGTCTGGAGCATTTTCCCATTCCTTTGGGTTTGAAACATACATGTACAATGAACAAATTTGCGATGCCAAAACGTTTGGCGATGTGCTTGTCGCTTATATTCAGACCCAGCTGACGTATACGGATGGATTGGCGTGCCGGATCGCCTATGAGCAGTTGGAAGTCGACCGTATGGAAGGACTGCGGCGGCTGAACGACACGCTGTTTGCTCTCTGCTTGGCGAAGGAAACGCGAGAAGGAACGAGAATGATTGGGGGGCGCTTATGGAAACTGTGCCGCGACATTTACGGAGTCGATGAATTGGATGAGATCGTGCAAACGACGCGGTCCATTCATCCGGCCATTGTGTTTGCGGCGGTTGGCCGCAAAATCGGAGCAGCCAAACAAACGACGGTGCTGACGTATTTGTTTGCTTCCGTACAAACGATGGTGCAAAACGCGGTCCGCGGCATCCCCCTCGGTCAAACGGACGGGCAAAAGCTTCTTGTCATGGTGCAGCCATATTTGATTCATGCCGCAAGCATCATCGAGACGCTCGACGAAGAGGAGCTCGGAGCGGCAGCCGTTGGTCTGGAAATTGCACAAATGCAGCATGAACGTCTTCCTGTTCGATTGTTTATGTCGTAAATCTTGTTTGACGTGGAACGAAAGAAGGACAGAGAAGGGAGAATCCAGAATGGAACCGGTACGAATCGGCATCGGCGGCCCGGTCGGCGCCGGCAAAACGATGCTTGTCGAGAAGCTGACGCGGGCGATGCATCGCCGCTTTAGCATCGCGGTCATTACGAATGATATTTATACAAAAGAAGATGCCCAATTTTTAATCAAACACAGCGTTCTGCCGGAAGATCGGATTATCGGCGTCGAAACGGGCGGGTGCCCGCATACGGCCATTCGCGAAGACGCATCAATGAATTTTGCGGCCATTGATGAACTGAAACGGCGCCATCCAGATGTGGAACTCATTTTGATCGAGAGCGGCGGCGATAACTTGGCGGCGACCTTCAGCCCGGAGTTGGTCGATTTCTCCATTTATGTCATCGACGTCGCCCAAGGGGAGAAAATTCCGCGCAAAGGCGGGCAAGGGATGATTAAGTCGGATTTGCTCGTGATCAACAAAATCGACCTTGCCCCTTACGTCGGCGCCAGTCTGGAAGTGATGGAACGGGACGCCAAAGCAGCGCGAGGGGCGAAGCCGGTCATTTTTACGAATTTAAAAGAAGAGATTGGTCTTTTTGACGTTGTGGATTGGATCGAAAAACAGGTGCTGCTGGCAGGGCTGGAAGAATGAGCTGGACGGGGCGTTTGCGATGTACAGCGGTCGTGAAAAACGGCCGCACCGTCATTTTGGACAACTATAGTGAAGGGGCGCTGAAACTGATGCGTCCTGTTTACCTCGACCCGGCTCATCCGACGTTATATCTTGTCCACGTGGGCGGCGGGTATGTCGATGGGGATTCATATGATATGGAAATCTTCCTCGAGCCCAGCGCCCGGTTGATGGTGACGACCCAGTCGGCGGCGAAAATCTACAAAACTCCTTCAACGCCTGTAAGGCAGTATACACGATTGTCACTTGGGGAGCAAAGCGTACTTGAATATTTCCCCGACCCGACGATCGCCTATGAGCATGCGCGCTTTTATCAAGAAACGACGGTGTACATCACGCCAAGCTCCACGTTCGTTTATGGCGAAATCATCACACCTGGATGGTCGGAAAGCGGCGAGCTGTTCCGCTATGATTGGATTCGCTCGAAACTGAAGGTGTATCAAGACGAGGCGCTCGTTCTGTTTGATCATCTGTACTTGGACTCGCGGCAGCACTTAACGAGCATGCTGCAGCTCGGCGGCTACACGCATGTCGGATCATTCGTGGCTCTTTCTCCGTTTATCACAAAGGAAGTGTTAGAACAGTTCAACCAGTTCATGGAAGAGATGCCGCAAGAGGTTCGCTGCGGTTTTTCAGCGGCGGCCGTTCCAGGCTTTTCTGTACGTATATTGGCGTATGAAACATCGGTCATCGAAGCGATATTCCAACGCGTCCAACAGTTCATTCGCCAACAATGCGGTGAGAAAGCGCCAGTCTGCTGGAGGAAATATTGAGAAGGGAAAGGATGAAGACAATGGGATCGATATGGCCTGTGCTCTTGTTTGGATTGTTGCTAGGAATGAAGCATGCGACGGAACCGGATCACGTCATTGCCGTTTCGACCATTGCCAGCCGGACGAAAAAACTGTCCCTTTCATCGCTGGCCGGCATGTTTTGGGGAATCGGCCATACGTTGACGCTGCTTGTCGTCGGGATGGCGATGATCGCCTTTGAGCGGCAAATTCCTGAACAGATTGCTTCTTATCTTGAAATGGGCGTCGGCATCATGATCGTTATTCTAGGAATTGCTAGTTTCCGTTCGACAATGAGGCTGGATCATCGTCACCAAGGCGATATTCATCATTTGCATGTGAAATCGACATTGATCGGCATCGTCCACGGTTTAGCCGGCAGCGCAGGAATGGTGTTGTTGACGATGACGACGGTCAAAGGAACTTGGATGGCTCTTGCTTTTATTTTGATTTTTGGCCTAGGAACGGTCATCGGCATGATGCTGTTCACGACGTTTCTCGGGATTCCGTTTGTTTGGATGAAAGCGAAACAGCAAGTCATGAATCAATGGATCGTGAAAACCGTCTCCCTCATCAGCATCGCCTATGGGGTCTATTACATGTATCATATCGCCGCCGAAATTTGACGCTCCTCGCGGCTGGCGTCATAGGTGGAGGGTTGTTCAAAACAAAGAAGCACCGGTCTTGGGAGAAGGCCGGTGCTTCTTTTTCGATGCGGCGTCATCATCACCTCGTGTCACACCAGTGGTTTGACCAGCAACAACTCATCTCGAATAGGAATGCCGTCAGGACTTGTTTTCGGAATGTTTGGCTTGATTTGTCGCGCCTTGTCGACAGCGTTGGGAAAGACGTTCACAATTTGATAGCCGCGCTTTTGATAGAAACGAAGGGCATGCAAGTTGTCGTTGGTAGTGATCAGTTGAACAGCCGTGCACCTTTGTTGTCTCGCCCATGCCTCTGCCTCATGCAAAAGGGCGCTGCCGATGCCGCGGTTTTCCATTATGCTGTCTAGCGAGATGATCTCGCATTCGTTTCCGCAAATCACAAACGTAATGAGCCCGACGATCCGAGATCCATTCTCAACAGCCGCAAATCCATCCAGCTCGCTGCAGGTATAGATGCCGGTCGAGACAACCATTTGCGGACTTCCCCAATGGTCGTTGAAAAATTGGTTGACGATGGCGCGGTCCAACTGTTTGGTTGGAACGATGTTCAAGGCGCTCCTCCTCCTTTGTGCAGATGATGATTTTCACCCCAATGCATAAGACGTTCACTTCCGTGCGTGAGTTTGACACTCCGCACGCCTAAAGGCGTGGGATTCTTGGGTCGTTCGCGTCCTCATCCATTTCTGGTTCGGACAACGCCCAAATTCAGGGGTGTGTCATCACCCCGTCCCATCGGGTTAGGATGTACCCCAATGGGCGGCGCACCTGTGACCAGTGCGCTAGGTTAGACGGGGCTCGCTTTCATCCCACCCCTCAAGGAGTGGGCTTTTTCGCTCGCTGATCTGTAACAGGGGATGTCCACATCCGTCCTCCTCTTGTGTCAAAGGGCAGAGTCTTTTTGCATCATGGCTCGTTGAAACGATTGAAAAACAGCGAAGGAAATGAATGTTAGCACAATCCCTGACATATATGGCAAACTGGACTTTAAGGTGAACAACCAGCCGGCGATCGCCGGACCGCCGATGCGGCCGAGCGAATCGAACGATGATAAGACGCCTGTTGCGCTTCCTTGGCCGTCCGCCGTATATTTCGTCAACAACGCGGAGACGCACGGGCGGATGATGCCGTTTCCAATGCCGAAAATCGTTAAATAGAGCGCGGCTGTCCAAAAGCTGTGAACGAATAAAATGAGAAAAAAGCCAACTGCTGACAAGAACAGCCCGACACGAATGACAGCTCCTTCCCCGAATGAGCGGATCAGTTTTCCAAGCAACCCTCCTTGGACGATGGCCCCTGCAAGCCCCATGATCATAAAGATGTAGCCAAGTTCCGTCGACGAAAGCCCCGCTCGTTCAGCGGCAAAATAGGCGAACGTCGCTTCAAGTCCGGCGAGGGAAAACGTTGTGATCAGCTGCAGTAAGTATAGGCGCGCTACAGGCCCTTGGAGGGCGGCCGCAAGCGATGGCCGCTTTGTTCGTATATTCATTCGTTTTTCTCTCGGAAGCGACTCATGCAAGAAAACGAAAACGAATAGAGCGGTCAAGAGCGCCAAGCTGCCTGCCATCCAAAACGGAGCGGTTAAGCTCGCTTTCGAGAACACGCCGCCGATCCCCGGTCCGAAAATGAATCCAAGCCCAACGGCCGCTCCGATCATCCCCATTCCTTTGCCCCGGTCTTCTTCCGTTGTCACATCTGCGACGTACGCCATAGCGGCCGGCATCGTGGCCGCCGATAGACATCCGCCGATGATGCGAGCGGCAAACAACATCCAAAGTTTTGTCGCGACGGCGAGCAAGAAAAACGAAAGGGCCAAACCGAAAATGCCGACAAGCAGCATCGGCTTTCGTCCATAGCGGTCCGATAAATTCCCCCACATCGGCGCAAATAAAAATTGCATGAGCGAATAAACGGCCATCAACCAGCCGAGTTGTGTCGGGGAAGCGCCGATTTTTTCTGCGTAAAATGGAAGGACAGGGATAATGATGCCAAACCCGGCCATGACCAAAAACATCACAAGAAACAAAAGCGATAAATCACGGCGATTGCCCATGATCATCATCTCCACGATATGGTTTGCCTCTTTCATCATAATGGAAAGACAGGCGTTTTTCAAAGCAGATCGCACCTTGCTTGGCCGTTCCGACGAGGCTGGGGATCACTCCTGAATGTCGCCCACAAACCATTTTCCTTCCTCCCCATTGACAATGGAAGCGGTTTTCGCGAGACTGGAGGTAAACGGTTCGACAAACAATGAAGCGGACTTTGGACCGGCATCCGCCTAGGGTGCGAAACGACAAACACGCATGGGAGAGAATGGTGCATGATGACCAAAAACGAAATCCAAAAGTGGATAAAGGAATTCCCGCTGCTTAAAACGATCATGGCGGCCGAAGAGGTGTTTTGGCGCAATCCAAAATATCACGCGTTTGCGCAAGCTATTCGAACGATTCCTTTACGCGAACGCGATGTCAAGGAGGCGGAAGAACGATTGCGCCGCTTTGCCCCCTACATCGCGAAAGTTTTTCCCGAGACGCGGCCGGCCTATGGCATCATCGAATCCCCTTTAGTCCGGATTCCGAACATGCAACGGCGTTTGGAAAAGATGTTTCAGACCAACATCGAGGGGGAGCTGTTGCTAAAATGCGACAGCCATCTCCCGATTTCCGGGTCGATCAAGGCGCGTGGGGGCATTTACGAAGTGTTGAAACACGCGGAAGATCTTGCGCTCGCAAACGGTATGATCGCCATAGGAGAGGACTATGCGGTCATGGCCAGCGAAGAATTCCGGCAGTTCTTTTCCCGCTATTCGCTTGTCGCCGGCTCGACAGGAAACTTGGGCTTGAGCATCGGCATCATCGGAGCGCAGCTCGGGTTCCACGTCACCGTCCATATGTCAGCGGATGCTAAACAATGGAAGAAAGATTTGTTGCGAAGCAAAGGGGTGACGGTGGTCGAACATCTCACCGACTACAGCAAAGTGGTAGAAGAGGCGAGAAGGCAATCGGCCCGCGACCCGAAATCGTATTTTATCGATGATGAAAACTCGGTCCATCTGTTTTTAGGATACGCGGTGGCGGCGTTCAGGCTGAAACAACAGTTGGAGGAGAGAAACATCGCCGTTGATGAAGATCATCCGCTGTTTGTGTACCTTCCTTGCGGCGTCGGCGGCGGTCCGGGCGGGGTGACGTTTGGCTTGAAACTCGTATATGGGGATCATGTGCATTGCTTTTTCGCCGAGCCGACGCATTCGCCTTGCATGCTGCTTGGGTTGATGACAGGAGAGCACGACCGCGTGTCCGTGCAAGACTTTGGCCTCGACAACAAAACGGAAGCGGACGGATTGGCGGTCGGCCGCCCGTCGGGGTTGGTCGGAAACATGCTTGAGAACGTCATCAATGGCGTCTATACGGTCGATGACCAAACGCTTTACCGCCTGCTTGCGGCTATGGCGGATACAGAGGCAATCCGCCTCGAGCCTTCCGCATTGGCCGGGGTGGCGGGGCCTGCCCGGCTGTTTCACGATTCGGCGGGGCAAGCGTATTTAGAGAAAAACGATTTAAGGGGAAAAATAAAACAAGCCACCCATATTTGCTGGGCGACGGGCGGAAGCATGGTGCCAAAGGATGTGATGGAGGCCTATTATCGAGAGGGCGTGCGCATCGAAACCATGACAGGGAACCGTTTTTCCGAAGGGCGATAAGATCCCGCCATTCCATGGGGGGTGAAACGAATGCATGAAGTGTTGGAGGGATTCGATGAAAACGGAAAAAGAAAAGATGTTGGCGGGACACTTGTACAACCCTGCCGATTTGGAGCTCGTCAAAGAACGGGAGCGGGCGCGGCGGCTCGTTCGCCTGTATAACGAAACGTTGGAAACGGAGTATGACAAACGGACCGGGCTGCTCAAAGAATTGTTCGGTTCGACAGGGGAACGGCTGTTCATCGAGCCGAACTTCCGTTGCGACTACGGCTACAACATTCACGTCGGCGAAAACTTTTTCATGAATTTTGACGGAGTGATTTTGGATGTATGCGAAGTGCGAATCGGCGACCATTGTTTCATCGGTCCGGGTGTGCACATTTATACGGCGACCCATCCGCTCGATCCGCACGAACGAAATTCCGGGTTGGAGTACGGAAAACCGGTTGTGATCGGCCATAACGTCTGGATCGGCGGGCGGGCTGTCATCAACCCGGGCGTCACGATCGGCGACAACGCTGTCATCGCCTCAGGGGCGGTTGTGACAAAAGATGTCCCCGCCAACGCGGTCGTTGGCGGAAACCCGGCGAAAGTGATCAAATGGCTCAAATAGCCCAAGGCCGCGCCCCGCGCAAAGCATGTGCGGGGCGTTTGGTTGCATCATCCTTCTTTGTTACGCCCACTGCACTGCCACCGCCCGAACAGGCGAACCGTCGCAGCTAGGCAAGGAAAGAGGGAGGGCAATAATATACGGGTCATCAAAATCGATTCGCTCGAAGTTCACGAAATTTTCTCCGATCACCCCGTTGGCGCCAAGAATAAGTTCGTGGGCGCGGAACGACGAGCCGTCCGGCGGGTCGATGTTGAGCGCGTCGATGAAAAACGTCCGCACGCCTCGCTCCAGCATCGCTTCAATCACCTCCGGCGTAACGTACGGATGGGAAAAATACCGCTTTGTTCCGGCGTATTGCGACCAGCCGGTATGAAACAACACAATGGTTCCCGGCGACAGCTTAGGGATATACGGAGCGGCATCGGCCATCGTCACCGCTTCGCCTTCCGCTTTTCCGGTGGCATTGATCACGACGCCGCGGCCAAGAAAATACGTGAGCGGCACGTCATCGAGCCGCCAACCGTGTTCGTAAAAGTGAAGCGGCGCATCCACATGCGTGCCGCTGTGCGACCCAAGCACCAAGCGGCTGACGTGATAGCCGTCTTGGGCGAACGTCGCCGCCGGTTCGATTTTCGGCTTCGGATCCCCCGGGTACACCGGAGTTTGGGCCGTGATCGGCATGGTGAGGTCGATGAGTGTTTTGATGTTCATTTCCAAATCTCCTTCTACACTATTTTTGGCTGCTTTTATCATACAACAAAAACATAGGAGAAGGAGGAATTAGAAAGCCATCATCATGCCTTGCGGGGCTGAACGGTTAGCTGAGGAAATGTTGCGCCGAACGTTGGGCGGCCGGTGACCAAGGGCTATGTTGCTTGTCTTTCCGCGAACAGGGGCAAGCAGTTTGACGGCAAACCGAGCGACGGAGTGTTATCATAGAGAGGGGAGGGGAACGTCACCCGTAACGAGAGAGGCGAATGATGGCGCTGCATGGCAACGGACGGCTTTCGTAAACAAAGGACAAGTGGAAGGATTTTCACGCGCGATGGCGAATGAAACAAATAAACAGGGCATGCGGGACATATACTGAAGGGGAAAATTTCGGCCGCGTGCTTAAAAGAAGGGAAGGGTGAAAAGATGTCAATCGCGGTGCAGAAACAGAAGCTATACATCAACGGCGAATGGCGGGAAGGGAAGTCTTACACTGAACTGAAATCACCGTATTCACGCGAGACGATTGCCGAAATCCCAGCAGCAACGGAACAAGAAGTGGATGAAGCGATCGCTGCGGCGTACGCGAAGCGGCAGACAATGGCCGCCATGCCGGCCTATGAGCGGGCAGCGATTTTAGAACGGGTCGTCGAGCAGCTGAAAGAGCGGCAAGAAGAGGCAGCGAAGCTGATCGCGCTGGAAGCAGCCAAACCGATTACGACGGCGAAAGGAGAAGTCGCCCGCACGATTCAGACGTATAAATTTGCCGCCGAAGAAGCGAAGCGCGTCCATGGGGAAACGTTGCCGCTTGACGCGGCGCCGGGTGGGGAAAATCGCATCGCCATGACCGTTCGTGAACCGATCGGCGTCATCGGGGCGATCACCCCATTTAACTTCCCGATGAACTTAGTCGCCCATAAACTTGGGCCGGCTATCGCTTCAGGCAATACCGTTGTGTTGAAACCGGCTAGCCAAACACCGCTGTCGGCCTACTTTATCGCCGAGCTATTTGAGAAAGCGGGCTTGCCGAAAGGGGCGCTCAACGTCGTCACCGGAAGCGGCCGAACGGTCGGCGATGCAATCGTCACCGACCCGCGCATCAGTATGATTACGTTCACCGGCAGCCCGGAAGTGGGCATCGCGATCCGCAATAAAGCGGGCTTAAAGCGGGTTACGTTGGAACTTGGCTCAAACTCAGCCGTGATCGTCGACGAGCAGGTCGATCTGAATCGCGTCATCCCGCGTTGCGTATTTGGTGCTTTCACGTTCCAAGGGCAAGTGTGCATTTCGCTTCAGCGCATCTATGTCCATGAAAATCGCTATGATGAGTTCGTCGAAAAATTCGTCGCCGAAGCGAAGCGGTTAAAAACGGGAGATCCGCTTGATCCAGCGACCGATGTGTCGGCATTAATCACGCCAGGCGATGTCGATCGGGCGCTCTCTTGGATTGAGGAAGCGAAACAAGGCGGCGCAAATGTCGTTCTTGGCGGTGAGCGTGACGGCAACATTCTGCTTCCGACGGTCATTGTCGATGCCAAACCGACAATGAAAGTGTCATGTCAAGAAGTGTTTGCTCCGATCGTTTTGATCAACCGCATTCGCTCGATCGACGAGGCGATTGCGCTTGTCAATGACTCGCGCTACGGTTTGCAGGCGGGCATCTACACGGATAATGTTCATACCGCGTGGAAAGCGGCAAAACAGTTGCACGTTGGCGGCGTGTTGATCAACGACATCCCGACATTTCGCGTCGATCACATGCCGTATGGCGGCGTAAAGGAAAGCGGATTTGGCCGCGAAGGGATTCGCTATGCGATAGAAGAAATGACCGAGTTGAAGTTGATTATTTTCAACGAAAATTGAAATGTGGGAACAGGGGCGTTCTTTATAAAAAGAGCGTCCATTTTTTTTCGTGCAGGAAAAGGAGTTTGCCCCTCCGTTAGGGAAATGAAATAAATGAACGATCATTCAGAGGGGGAGAGCGATGGAAACGGTAGTACTGACGTTTGAGCAAAACAAAGCGATTTTGGAGCTGAACCGCCCGCAGGCGCTCAATGCGATGGATATGCAAATGTTAACTGAACTTGTCGATGCGCTGCGGAAAATCAAGGAAAGTGACACTTCGATCGTTGTCATCCGCGGCAAGGGGAGAGGATTTTCCGCCGGCGGCGACATTAAGACGATGCTTTCAGTTGATGATCCAAGCCAATTCCGTACGGTAATGAAAACGATTCAAGAGATGATCATGCTATTGTATACGATGCCGAAAATCACCGTTTCGTTCATCCATGGACCTGCTGCTGGTCTAGGGTTTAGTTTCGCCTTGGCGAGCGATTATCTTATCGCCACGAACGAAGCGCGCCTGGCCATGAACTTTATCGGCGTTGGTCTTGTCCCTGACGGTGGTGGGCATTTCCTCTTGGCGCAGCGCGTCGGCACGCCAAAAGCGAAACAGATCATTTGGGAAGGAAAAACGATGAGCGCTGACGAAGCGAAACAGCTTGGCCTCGTCGACCTTGTTGTCGATAGTGAGGAGCAAGCGGAACAATGGCTCGCTTCCTTGCAAGAAAAACCGCTCCAAGCCATGATTGCCACAAAATTGTTGTATGCTGAGCAAACAAAGGCGGACTTGCTTCGCGTCTTGGAGCTTGAAACTGACGCCCAACAGCGCATGCGGCAAACCGAAGACCACCGCGAAGGCATCCGCGCCTTTTTAGAAAAAAGGAAGCCGGTGTTTCGAGGAAAATAAGGATGAAACGGTTAACTCCTGCCTGATTTACACTCATGTGCACCTTGGCAGGAGTTTTCTTTTCAGTGCGAATATTCGCTGTACATGGCACTGTTAATCCACATGTTGATTAGTGCTTGTTTGACATACATCGGTTGAGCTTCTAACAATAAGTTTTGGTGGCACAAAGATTTGCTGACGCTTTTGCAACGGGTTTTCAATTGTCGATATCATGAGTTTTACAGCTTCTTGCGCCAATAATGTTTCTTGTTGCCTTATACATGTGGGCGGAACTTTGTGAAGATGTGAAAACTCATAGTCATCAAACATAATCATAGATAAGTCTTGTGGAATCGTATAACCCATTTCTAAGGCTGCTTCTATCACTGTTAGACCATTATTTACCAAAAATAGGGCCGTGATATCTCGATGGTTAGAGAGGAAGTTCTTGATTTTATCCTTATTTATATGATCGTGCTCCTCAAGTGTAAGATGAAGATCTAAGAGATACAAGCGATGATCAATAGGAATATTATACTCTGTTAGTGCTTTTTCAAATCCTTTAATTCTGTCCTCGATGCTAGTTGTTCCTTCCGGAATACTAGAGACGATCCCTATTTTAGTATGTCCTAGCTCCAGCAAATGTTTTGTTGCCTCGTAAGCTCCTAAAACATTATCTGTGCAGACGCTATTCGCCCCAATTCCCCGAAAATAACGGTCTATTAGGACTAAAGGAAATTTTTCTATCGTTAATTTCAGAATCTCTTCATTATACGTTTCTCCTTCTGCAGGATAAATGATCAGTCCGTCTACTCCTAAACGAAGAACTTCCTTTAATATTTGCGTTTCGAGTTGTTGCGAATCGTATGTTTGGCACAAGATAACACGATACCCATGTTGGGCGAGAAGTTTTTCAATTTCACTCATCATAATAGTGATAAACTGACTGTTTAAGCGTGGAATAATACAAGCGATCAGTTTACTCGAGTTCTGTTGGGAAACGTTGTTTGGATAGATAATATGTTCGGAATCTTCCTTTTTAGCCACAAAGGATCCTCTGCCTTGAATGCGATAAATAATTCCTTCCTCTACTAAAGCATCTAATGCTTTTTTTACCGTAATTCTGCTGACCTGAAATTTTTCGGCCAGTTCGTTTTCAGAAGGAATTTTATCATTAGGCTTCCACTTCCCTTGTTGGATGTGATCCATAATATACTGACGTATTTGCATATAAAATGGGACTCTCACTATAGGTCCCCCTCCTTCGCTTGATATATAACAAATATACAACTTGATTGATTTGTTGTAAAGTAAAGAATATTTTATTGTTTTAAAAATAATAAAAAATAGATGTTTACAATATTACTGAATTTTGATAATATTCAGTTAGAATGTTGAATATACATTATTACAAATTATACAAGTTGGGTGGTGGTTGCTAGGTTAATAAATAAAATGAACAAAGGGGGGCTCACATATTCAAGCTATCATCTGATTGTTTTCTCTAAAAAGGAAGAATCAATGTCTTGATTGAAGAAGCGTGTACGATTTTTCAATCATGAAAGGGGAGTGATGGATGATATGTTTCTTTCTCCTACTAAGAGGTTAGTTCCCATGTTGCTCGTTTCCCTTGGATTGGTGTTGGGGGCTTGCTCTAATTCGGCCTCGAATCAGGAAGGAAATAATAAAACTGGCAATTCTAAAAATAGCATTGAAATCGCTTTCAGAGATTTCGGTTCCGGGAGTGTAGGTTTAAAAGAATGGTTAAATGCTGTCAAAGAGGAGTTTGAGCAACAACACTCAGATGTGAGCGTTCGATTTGTACCCATTCAGGCATCAGAAGGAGACTTTTTTGCCAAACTTGCTTTGATGGTAAAGAATGAGCAAACAGCTCCCGATATCGTTACAGAAGATACGTTTATGATTAACTCTGATGCAGCCGCTGGCAATATCGATCCTCTAGATAAGTACATCGAGCAGTGGGATGATTGGAAAAACTTTAATGACAGGGTCAAGCAAGGAGTAACAGCTGTTGACGGAAAGGTATATGGTATCCCTTATAGCACCGATACACGCGGTCTTTGGTATAACGTCAATATTTTTCGTAAAGCGGGCCTTCCGGTACCGTGGAATCCAAAAAGTTGGGATGATGTGCTAGAAGCTGCCAAAACCATTAAAGAAAAAGTACCAGGTGTCGTCCCATTCTGGGCAAACTCCGGCAAGGCGACAGGTGAGGCTACATCAATGCAGACATTTGAAATGCTTTTGTATGGGACAGAGGATACTTTATACAACTTTGACACAAAAAAATGGATTGTGAAGAGTCAAGGGTTTTTGGACTCTCTTGAGTTTATCCATCAAATTTATTCGAATGATCTAGGTCCGGAACTGTCACAAGTATTAACCGGAAAAGCAGGAGATATTGTTCAGACAGAGTTAATGCCGAAAGAAAAAGTAGGTATTGTACTAAACGGGAACTGGGTTCCGGGGGTTTGGAGGGAAGGCGGGCCTTCGCCTTGGCCAGAAGGGACAGAAGTATATAAACTGACGGCAATGCCAACACAGCATGGACAAGATCCTGGCTTTACTTCCATGTCTGGGGGCTGGGCGCTATCGATTCCTAGCAAAGCGGACAATAAGGATTTAGCATGGGAGTTTATTAAATTGGCTACAAGCGAAAAATATAACAAATTGTATGTTCTGAAACAAGGAGATTTAACTCCGCGTCTTGATGTTGCTGAGGATCCAGAAGTGCTTAATGCTCCTGGAAGTGTCACAAAAGAAGCAGCCAGCTTTATTAAATTTACACACTTTAGACCTGGGGTAGATAAATATCCAGCGGTTTCTACTGCTATTCAAGCAGCCGTCGAAGCGGTTGCTACAGGAAGCCTCAGTCCTAAAGAGGCGATGGAGCAATACGCCAGAGAGGTTACGCGTGTAGTAGGTAAGGAAAATGTAGAAGTGCGGAAATAGAGGAGAATAGATAAAAGGTGATCATCGTTATAAGATGATCACTTTTACACCACTTTTTTGGAAGGAGAATGCTATGAATGTTGATGCCCAAAAAAATATTCATGGAAACGTGCAACGTGTCTCGTATCCCCGAAATAGAAAGGATCACCGCTTGATATTAAGATCGATTTTATTCTTATTTCCTGCCTGCTCCCTCTTATTGGTTTTCTTTGTAGGTCCGATTTTACTAACTTTCTATTTTGCCTTTACCAACATGTCGCTTACCGGTACAGCTGCCCAAGCGATAGAGTTTGTCGGTTTTAAAAACTTTATGTATATGTTTTCAGACCCTAACTTTCGAGTCAGTATTGTGAAAACGATCGTTTTCCTTGTGTTTTCTGCTGTGATTGGGCAACAAGTTTTAGGATTTATACTAGCGTTGTTAATGAAAGAAAGAAATCGTACATTTCGGCGTATTATAGGAACTACCGTGCTTGCAGGGTGGGTTACCCCGGAAATTGTGGTCGCATTTGCGTTTTTTGCTTTTTTGAATGAACAAGGCACATTAAATACTATCCTTCAATCGATAGGGATAAAACCAATTGCATGGTTATTTACGTTTCCCATGGTTAGTGTAATCATCGCTAATATTTGGCATGGAACTGCATTTTCGATGTTAGTGTTCCAATCTGCTCTTGACAATGTTCCTAAATCGCTAGAAGAAGCTGCGATTATTGATGGTGCAACAAGGTGGCAACGGTTGTGGAGAATCACTATTCCTGTGATTAAGGGACAAATTGTGACAAACATGGTTCTCGTTACATTACAAACGTTAGGGGTGTTTACATTAATTTATGCCTTAACGGGTGGAGGACCAGGAATGTCCACTCAAACGCTTCCGATTTATATGTACAACCAAGCTTTTGTGAACTACCAGTTAGGGTACGGAACTGCTATTTCATTGGCCATGCTGATCATCGGAATCATTGCAAGCTTACTGTATATTCGTCTGTTAAAAGTGAAAGTGTAAGGGAAAGAGGTGGGAACAAGAATGACTAGGCGTACGTTGGAGAAGGTGATTCCGTACATTGTGCTTAGCTTTTTGGGAGTAGTATTTTTGTTGCCCTTGCTATGGATCCTTTTTTCATCGTTTGACCCGCATGCGACAGTGTCGTTGAAGGTTCCGAAAACGATTAGCATGGAGAACTTTGCTTCCGTTTTGGCAGATAAGACGAATCAACGCTCTCTCTTAATCGGAGTTTTTCTCTCACTTGGTCAAGCAATGATAACAGTAGTAGCCGCTACATTAGCAGCATATCCGTTATCAAGATATCAACTCAAATATAAGAAGCCATTTCTTTTGACTATTTTATTTATGACATCATTACCGATTACTGCTGTAATGGTTCCTGTATATCAATTGTTTATGTTTTTGAATTTACAGGATTCGTTGTTAGGAACAATGTTATTTCTCGCCTCCTCTTCATTACCTTATGCGATTTGGATGACAAAAAACTTTATGGATGCCGTACCGCTTGAATTAGAGGAGTCTGCATGGATAGATGGGGCGTCAGTGTTGAAAGGACTTCAAAAAGTCGTAGCCCCATTGATGATTCCAGGAATGTTTACCGTTGCGATTTTTACTTTTACCTTAAGCTGGGGAAATTTTTTCGTTCCGTATATCTTAATACAATCGCCAGAAAAACTTCCGGCGTCTGTAACGATATACCAGTTTTTCGGGCAATACGGCATGGTTGAATATGGGAAATTGGCTGCTTTTTCTCTCATTTATACAATTCCTCCGATTATTCTTTACATGATTAGCCAACGTTTCATGTCAGAAGGGTTTAGTTTTGGTGGAGCAACAAAAGGATAAATGAACGTTGCGACAATAAAAATCAAAGGAGAGACTTAATATGTTTTTAACGGAAGAAAAATTGGAAGCTCGTATTCATGAGTTGTCGGAGCATCGATACCGCGAGGCGATTTTGATTCCTAAGTTTCGCTTTTTGGCAGATGAAAAAGGGGAGGTGGGCGCACGTCTTCCCGAAACAAAAGAATGGGGGGAAATTACGTTAGGGGATTATTGGAGGGGAAGAGATGTCTATGCTTGGCTTCAAGCTGACATTGATATTCCAAAACAATGGATGGGAAAGGAGATAGTAGGTCTATTTGATTTTGGCAAAACCGGTGGGGGAAATAACTCAGGATTTGAGTCACTTTTATATTTAAACGGGGTTCCGTACCAAGGTGTCGATTCCAATCACATGGAAGTATTTTTTCCGAAAGATGCGGCTGGTTCTAAATTGAGTTTAACATTTCGCCTCTGGTCAGGGCTTGAAGGGGGAGGAATTCCGAGAGCGCAGGAACATAAGATCAAACGGGCAGAGGTCGCTTGGCTGGATGAAGTGATTGATGATTTGTTTTTTACTGGAAAAGCTATTCTTCAAACAGTGAAAATTCTTGATCGGCATTCTCCCGAACGGCAGTTGCTTCTCTCATTGTTGGATCGGGCATTTCGGCAAATTGACTGGTCAAAACCGAAATCTGACTCATTCTATCATTCTGTCGCTATCGCTCTTCAAATACTTAAAGATGAATTGAAGAAAATGGAGAAAAAACACCCGGTAACGGTTCGTTGTGTTGGACACACACATATCGATGTGGCCTGGCTTTGGCGCCTTAAGCATACAAGGGAAAAGGCGGCGAGATCATTTTCTACCGTGCTTCGACTGATGGAGAAATATCCAGAGTACATTTTTTTGCAAAGCCAGCCTCAGCTATATGAATATATTAAATCAGATTATCCTGAAATATTCGAGCAAATTCGGAAGCGGGTTGCGGAAGGGCGTTGGGAAGCGGGAGGGGCCATGTGGCTAGAAGCGGATTGTAACATTCCCTCCGGAGAATCATTGGTGCGGCAACTACTCACAGGAACTCGTTTTTTGCGCAAGGAGTTCGGTGTAGATTGTAAATATTTATGGCTTCCGGATGTATTTGGCTATAACTGGGCTTTACCGCAGATTCTAAAAAAATCAGGGATTCATACATTTATGACGACGAAAATTAGTTGGAATCAATATAATCGAATGCCCCATGATACATTCTGGTGGAGGGGAATTGACGGAAGTGAAGTTCTTACACATTTTATTACAACCCCGGAGCCGAATAAAGATTGGTGGTTTTACACTTATAACGGAGTCATTACGCCGGAGACGGTACAAGGAATTTGGAATTCCTATAGGGATAAGGCCATTAACCAGGAGTTGCTTCTATCATATGGTTATGGAGACGGCGGAGGAGGAGTCAATAGGGAAATGCTAGAGATGCGTCGCCGTCTAAATGACATTCCTGGATTGCCAAATGTAGAAACTGGTAGGGCGGATGAGTTTTTTGAACGGTTACATAAAAAAATAAAAGAGACCGATCAGTATGTACATGTGTGGGATGGAGAGCTTTATCTTGAGTATCATCGAGGAACTTATACAAGTCAAGCTTACAATAAGAGAATGAACCGAAAGATGGAACTTTTGTACCGGGAGACGGAGTGGATGGGGATCGTGTCAACCATGTTAAACGCTGATTGGTCCCATTATCCGTTTGAACAGTTGAACGAAGGATGGAAGATCATTTTGCGGAATCAGTTTCACGATATCATTCCTGGTTCATCCATTCGTGAAGTGTATGAGGATAGTAAAGAGGAATATGAAACGGCCGAAAAGTATGCATTAAGTGCTTGGGAAAATTTGAGCAAGAGTATCATAATTCAGCAAGAAGAGAGCACCGTTACAGTGTTTAACTCTTCTCCATGGGTAAGAACAGATTTCATTCGAGTTCCAGTAACTGCAGAGACCAAAAAAGGGATATGGAAGGATGGATCAGGGAAGGAGTTAAAGGCAGAAAGAGTCGGTGATCATTGGGTTGTATTAGTAGAAGATGTTCCGTCTCTAGGATTCAGTACAATTCGATTTTATGGTGAGGAATCGGGAAATACTTTGGCTCAAACGGATCTATTCCATATTGGCTCTTCGGAAATGACTTCACCGCACTACAAAATTAAATGGAATGATAAAGGACAAATTACCTCCATTTACGACTTCGAGGCAAAACGAGAAGTCTTAGATGACGGAAAATGCGGAAACGTATTGCAAGTATTTGAGGATAAACCTCTGCGCTTTGATGCTTGGGATATTGATATATTCTACCAAGAGAAAAAGAGGGAAGTAGAAGATTTACGACGTGTAAGTGTCAAGGAGATCACCCCGCTTTATGCCATTGTCCATTTTGAATGGGGATATATGGACTCTTCGATTAAACAAGATATGATTGTATATGCACATAGCAGAAGAATCGATTTTAAAACAGAGGTAGACTGGAAAGAGCAAAATCAATTGTTGAAGGTGGCATTCCCTGTAAAGATTCGTTCTACGCTGGCGACTTATGATATCCAATTTGGCAATGTCAAAAGACCTACCCACTGGAACACAAGTTGGGATTATGCCAAGTTTGAAACAGTTGCACATCAATGGGCTGATTTATCGGAAACAGGATATGGAGTTAGTTTGTTAAATGATTGCAAATACGGTTATGACATTAAAGATAATGTTATGAGGCTATCATTGATTAAATCTGCCACCTATCCAGATTACAAGCAAGATCAAGGACATCACATTTTTACTTATTCCTTACTTCCGCATGTGGGCGATTGGGTAGAAGGACAGACAGTAAAAGAAGCGTGGTATTTGAATAATCCGTTGACTTACAGGCTAGGGCAACCCGTTAAAGAAACATTTTCATTATTTCGTGTTGATGCAAATAACATCATGATTGATGCTGTCAAAAAAGCGGAAGATACCAATCAAATTGTTCTTCGTTTACATGAATTTACAGGGAGAAGAGGCAAAGTGTGTATCACCAGTGACTTGTCTATCACTGCCTGGCAAGAGTGTGACCTTATGGAAAGAGGGATAGGGGAGAAGAAGACAGATGCGACATTGGAGTTTGATATCAATCCATATGAAATTAAAACATTTCTTATCGATTTAAAGTAGTATAGCAAACGATTGCTATATCCCCTTATGGGCATTGGAGTTTCTCTATGACCATAAGGGGGTATTTGTATATCCGCGTTGTTTTATGTTCCCGAGTTCGAGAGTCACTATGGACAGATGTTTCGCATCCATTTCATGACGACTCTCATAGGAAAGATGGCAACCATCTGATTCGAGTTATGTTTAAGAGGGGCATCTTTAACGGTCGATCACAGGACTCCTGTTGTTCGCAGCGGGATAAATAAAGAGGAAAATTTATGTAAGCCAGTGATTTTCAAAATTGTGAAAAAGGTCTATATATGGAGAATACGTGATGAAAATCAAAAAGTGTAAATTTTTAAGAGAGCATGGAATGATTATTTAATAAGCTATAAAATAGATGCGTATATATCTCTTACCTACATCATATTGAAAAAAGGAGAATTAAAAAATGAAAAAGCTAAAAGCCTATCGTTTTTCTATTATCCTCCTATTATCCATTGCTATTGGTGCAATGATAGGGATAGCTTTGAAAGAAAAAGCGGTCGTATTGAAACCGATTGGTGACGTTTTTCTCAATCTGTTATTTACGATCGTTGTTCCTTTGATTTTCTTTACGATTTCTTCTTCGATCGCGAATATGAATGGCGCGAAACGATTAGGAAAAATAATGAGCAGTATGTTAGGGACATTTCTTTTTACTGGGTTAGTTTCTGCCATTTATATGCTTATCATTGTCAAATTGGTTCCGCCAGCTGAAGGAGTTACACTAAAATTAGTGAAACCGGAAACACCTGAAGAAGTTAGTTTGGCAGAACAAATTGTCAAAACGTTTACAGTATCCGATTTTGTTGAGCTCTTTTCAAGAAGTAATATGTTGGCACTTATCGTCATCTCCATTTTCGTCGGATTTGGTGCTCAATTGGCTGGCGAACGTGGAAAAGCATTTACAACATTCTTGACATCTGGATCTGAAGTAATGATGAAAGTCGTTTCTATTATAATGTATATCGCCCCAATTGGGCTGGGTGCCTATTTTGCTACTTTGATTGGAGAATACGGGCCGCTACTTTTAGGATCTTATGTGAAAGCTGGTGCTGCATATTATTTAGGTTCACTGGCGTATTTCTTTATCGCTTTTACTATTTATGCGTTTATGGCTGGAAGAAAACAAGGAGTAAAAATCTTTTGGAGAAATATGTTAACCCCTACGATTACTTCCCTGGCAACTTGCTCGAGTGCCGCTACCATTCCGGCGAACTTAGAAGCTTCGCAAAAAATGGGGGTTAATAAAGATATTCGCGAAACAGTGATTCCGCTCGGAGCAGCTTTACATAAAGATGGATCTGTAATGGGTGGGGTTTTGAAGATCGCATTTCTTTTTGGTATCTTCAATATGAATTTTTCGGGATTAGGAACGTTATCTCTTGTGATAGGTATTTCTTTATTGGTTGGTGTCGTAATGGGGGCAATTCCAAGTGGCGGAATGATCGGAGAAATGTTGATCCTAACGCTGTTTGGATTCCCTCCGGAAGCACTACCTATCATTGCTGCGATTAGCACCTTAATTGACCCACCTGCTACAATGTTGAATGCCAGTGGAGATAATGTTACAGCTATGATGGTCTCTCGTTTGGTTGAGGGGAAAAATTGGATAAAAACAGCGGAAAAAGTAGAATTAAAAGGAGCTTAAGCAGCTCCTTTTAGTGTATTTCCGTACAA